>Ga0208647_1000009_pt1 | contig 248408 bp, 207 predicted proteins | sample AntAceMetag02UKA_FD_184765 | JGI IMG/M metagenome (GOLD analysis project Ga0208647, IMG submission 184765) | Saline lake microbial communities from Ace Lake, Antarctica - Antarctic Ace Lake Metagenome 02UKA (SPAdes) (version 2) | ecosystem: Environmental > Aquatic > Non-marine Saline and... | reverse complement strand
AATGGCTTGAGAGAGCTGTTTCTTGTGATCTAGACAATGAAAATATTAATTTATCCGTGAAATGAATCAATAATGCCTCGAAAGACCGAAAAAGACACTCTTGCAACCATATTCTCACACAGCCTCTTCAGTCAGGTGATTTAAGGAATCTAAAACAAAAAAACCGTTTTAACGGTTTCTCCAAATCAACCAGCTAAAACGGTTTTTAATTCATGATGATATAGCATTCCCCCCCCAACTAAAAGTTGGGGGGGGAATGCTATTAAAACGAAATCAATCAACCAAATCGAGAGCCTTGAGCTCCTCCTCAAACTGATTGACAAGATTATCCATTCGATCGAGTACTGCCTGAACTGCCCCAGGCTCAGTCAGGTCAACTCCAGCCTTTTTAAGTTGTTCAATCGGGTAATCACTCCCCCCGGATTTCAGTAACTCGATATATTGATTCACGGCTTCTTTTTTATTTCTGCGTGAGCCTGTATTAATGTCGCTGAACAATTTTGAAGATGCTGCAAAACTGGTAGCATACTGGTACACATAATACGGGTAAAAGTAAAAATGACCAATACGAGCCCAGGTTATGTCATACAGGTCATCAGAGGCTACTGCATCCCCATAATAATCCTGATTCAACTGGTGATAGATGCTGTTCAAAATATCAGCCGTAATAGGTTGACCTGATTCCGCAAGCTTATGGGCTTGCAGTTCAAAATCTGCAAACATTGTCTGGGCATAGAATGTCCCTTCAATATTATCGATGGCATGACTCAATAACACGAGACGTTCTTTCGGGTCCTTTGTATTTGAAAGCATCTGGTCCAGGAGGAGAGCTTCGGCCATAGTGGATGCTACCTCGGCAACAAACAAGGTGTAATTGGATGTTGCGTAGGGTTGTGCCTCCTGGGAAAACATCGTATGGACGGTATGGCCCATCTCATGGGCAAGGGTAAAAACATTATCTAGGGTATTGTTGTAATTCAACAGCATGAAGGGGTGCACACCATAAACACCTCCAGAGTATGCACCGGTGGTTTTGCCATCGGTTTCATACACATCAACCCAGCCTGGAGTAAATGCCTTTTCAAGTTTCTTTGAATAAGCTTTGCCAAGTGGTTTCACTGATTTAATGACATCTTTTCTCACATCATCGTATGGGTATTTTTTATCGACCTCAACAACAGGAATTGAGGTGTCATATAGATGATATTCACTCAACCCAAGAGCCTTTTTCCTTAATGCATGATAGCGGTGCAGTGGACTAGTACTTGACTTAACACTAGTGATGAGATTCATGTATACTTCAGCTGAAATATTGTCGCCTTCAAGTGATCGTTCAAGCGTTGTTCCGTAATTGCGGGCCTGTGCCAAAGCCCAATCCCGCTGACAGATACCGTTGTAGGCTTCTGCATAGGTATTGATGGTTTTGTTATAGACACCATTCCGCGATAAGAAGGCATTCTTTCTGTCCTCCTGATTTCGGTTCGAAGATAGTATACTGTAATATTCACCCGGAGTTACCTTAACCTCTTCTCCAGTGGAGAGGGTAATCGTCTCAAATTGGATATCGGCTGTTGAGAGCTGATTATGAATATCATTTGGATTTCCCTGAAATTGGGAGAAATAAGATAGCAAACGCTCCCCATCTGCATCTAGTACGTGTTTCTGTTGGCGATAGAGATCGTCCATGGAAAATCGATAGGGTGCCAGAGCTGGCGTATTATTCAGCCATTGTTCCATGGTCTCCCAGGGTACGGTGAGTATTTCAGGAGCCATCCATGAGGTTGCAGTTCCATATTGGGCATAGAGAATCTGAATTTGTTGGAGTTTGGCGTAGACATCATTATCCCTGTTATTGAGATCGCGTGTCATGGCCGGATACGAGTAGACAGCGTCAATGAGTATTCCCAGTTCATCTTCTAACCGGAACGCCTTGAGGAGGCGCTCTGGGCCCTGAGAGAGCGTTCCCTTGAGCCCGGCGATCTCATCAATAAGACCTTCGAGCTTGTTTAGGTCCTTTTCCCAGGCTCCCCAGTCAGCATAGACATCTTCAAGGGTCCATTTATAGGCCGCATCGATATCCTTTCTGTCCTTCGGTTCGGCAGATACGATGCCGAACAGTAGTAGAGAGAGCAATGCTATTGTCATTATTTTAAAACGGCTTCTCATGAATCTTTCCTCCTTAAGGAATCAAACAATCAATCGATTAGTTGGAGTGCTTTAAGTTCTTTTTCAAACTGGTTAACGAGATTATCCATCCGATCCAAAACGGCTTGAACTGCCAAAGGCTGTGTCATGTCCACTCCAGCTTTTTTGAGCTGCTCTACCGGATAGTCGTTGCCGCCTGACTTCAATAAGCCAACATATCTATTTACCGCAGCTTTCTTTTCTTTTCTTGAACCATTGGAGATATCGTTGAACAATTTAGAAGATGCCGCAAAACTGGTTGCGTATTGATATACATAATAGGGAGTGCGATAAAAATGTGGAATTCTGGCCCAGGTGATATCATATAATTCGTCAGGAGCTACAGCGTCACCATAAAAATCCTGCAATAACTGGTGATAGATGGAGTTTAAGATGTCGGCAGTGATCGGTTTCCCGGATTCAGCCAGTGCATGTACCTGCAGCTCATAATCGGCAAACATTGCCTGGGTATAGAATGTACCTGCAATATTATCGATGGCGAGGCTTAATAGAACGACACGTTCTTCTGAGTCTTTTGATTCTGATAAGAGCCGCTCCAGAAGAAAGGCTTCTGCCATAGTAGAAGCTACTTCAGCAACAAAGGTAGTGTAGTCAGACGTGGCGTAGGCTTGTGTTCCCTGGGTAAACATGGTGTGCACAGTATGTCCCATTTCATGAGCAAGTGTGAACACATTGTCCAGCGTATTGTTATAATTGAGGAGCATGTAAGGATGGACTGTATAAACACCCAATTGATAGGCTCCACCTCTTTTACCAGTTGTTTCAAATACGTCTACCCAGCCCGGTGTGAATGCAGTCGTGAGTTTTTTTGTATAGTCTCTACCCAGCGGTTTTACAGCGGCAATAACATCTGCTTTCACTCCATTGTATTCATAATCTTCGTCAATCTCAACAACTGGGATCGACGTATCATAGAGATGGTATTCGTCTATACCCAACGCAGCTTTTCTCAATTCGTGATACCTTTGAAGAGGCCCTGTGGCTGACCTTACCGCAGAAAGCAGATTCATATACACATCAACAGGGATGTTGTTACCCTCCAGAGATGCTTCCAGTGTTGACTCATAATCCCTTGCTTGAGCAAGAGCCCAGTCACGCTGGCAAACCCCATCATAGATTTCTGCATAAGTATTAATTGTCTTATTGTAGACACCGTTCCGAGAAAGAAAGGCGTTTTTTCGGTCCTCCTGGTTTCTATTTGTGGCAAGAATATGTGAATATTCACCAGGAGTAACAGTGACCTCCTCACCTGTGGAAAGGGTGATGTTTTCAAATTTAATATCTGCTGTTGACAGCTGAGTATATATACCTTTTGGTTTATCTTCAAATCTTGAAAAATAAGAAAGCAGCTGCTCACCTTTCTCATCGAGGACATGTGCCTGCTGCCTGTATAAGTCTTCTACCTTGAAACGATAAGGTGCCAAGCCTTTGGATTCATCCAGCCATTTTTTCATGCTGTCCCAGGAATTGCTCAAGATCTCAGGATAAAACCATGAGGTGGCAGTCCCGTACTTAGAATATAGGTTTTGTGCCTGTTGTACCTTGGCATATGAATCATTATCTCGCGTATCCAGATCTCTAGTCAGGCGAGGATACCAATAGACTCGATCTAATAACATACCAATTTCATCATCAAGTTCGAAGGCATGTAAAAGCTCTTCTGGTCCCTGAGTCAGCGTGCCCTTGAGACCAGCTATCTCATCGATCATCTCCTCAAGCTGGTTTAGATCTATCTCCCAATCTTCCCAATTGGTATAGAAATCATCCAGATTCCATTTATAGGCAGCATCAATATCTTTTCTGTCCTTTGTTTCGGCAGTTAGGATGCCAAATAGCAGTAAAGAGATCAAGGCTGTTGTTAGGATGCGAAAATTGGATTTCATGAAACTTTCCTCCTTAAGAACTAATAAATATTTTATAACCATTCAATATAGGAAATTAACGAACCTAGGGAGAATAGCTTCTGTATGCGGACAAATAAGCAGCTTAAAGGAATGAAGCAAGAAATGAGTTGCTTTGCTAGGTGTAAATTGTGTTTATTCAGGCGCTCTATGACAATTGGGGGCGACCTGGTTTCGACGGGATGACGAAGACCATTGGCTGCATGTAGTGTTTTCCCAAAATCACTTAAAAAAATTGGACGCCAATTATAAACGGCGAATCTAACTACGCACTAGCTGCTTAATTAAATAGCAGCTCGTTCCTTCTCTGCTCTTGCCCATTGGCAGGGTCTGGGGCGTCGCTAAAATGGGATCGGAAACTCATTCGTCAGCGGTGGGAATCTTAAACTTAGTTGAATAGTGGGTAAAAGATCCTGTTCGAAGGAGCTTCACCTGCGAATTTAAAATTCGGACTACACATGTAGAAGCTGATCGGCTTTGCTTTGCGGACGGGAGTTCGATTCTCCCCGCCTCCACTGCAACTTTTAAGTATAGTAATAACAGTTACTTATGTGTTTCGATATCTAAAATAGGCCACATTTGTGCCACCTAGTGTGAGCACCCGGTACACATATCACGATGTTACATTGATGAACGACATTCGAAAAATCCGGACTGAAAAGACTTGTCGTTGATCAGTTCGCATCACCGAGGGATTAAGAATCCCTTGGCATGACTTTATCAAGTCTCAAATACGTTAGAGATCGATAATTATGATACTTTGAAATTGAGACGAGTTTCGAAACTCTATTTATCGGGTTTGCGAGGGCTTAGCCTGTTTCAGGAAACTAGTCTCATAAACGAGGGATTTTGAGACTTGTAGAACTGTGATTATTGAAGCTCAAAGGCTATAAGAATCCTCAAGAGAGGTACGCGCTAAAATACTCAAATAGTTTAAATACGTTCGATCTGTGATGCAAATAACGCATAATGGCACTGTAAAAGTTGCACAGGCAAACTATATAAATTCTTTCATATAATCATATATGTATAATATACATATACTTACCTCCTTGAGTGATTCTTGGCATTCGATTTGAATAATGAAAGACATGAGGAGGATTAAAATGGCAGGATTAAATTTAACATTAAACGTCAATGAATTTCCCCGTGAGGGATCGAAAATCGTCCTTGTTGTGGATGATTTTCGAGAAATTCGAGAAGGTTTGTCCTTTGTTTTAAACCAGCACGGCTATCAAACAGTTGAAGCCAGTAATGCCTTTGAGGCAAAATTCATGTATGAGACCCTTCCCATCGAATTAGTAGTTACCGATATCTACATGGCAGAAAAAGATGGTCTCCATCTTATTGGAGAATTAAGAGAGATTGATCCAAATGTGAAAATAATAGCCATGTCAGGTGGTGGCGGCTCTAATTTCCCTGAGTGTCTGGAATGGGCTAAAGCGCTTGGCGCTTCCAAGACTTTGACAAAACCCTTCGCTCTAACAAACTTTGTGGAGATGGTCCATTCTGTTATTGATGTGGCTTAAGAAATATCTCATAGAACTATCAATGGAAAAATCTTATCAGCAGTTCTAATCCAACTACAGAGTGCCGATTGTCTTCAACATCTCCTGAGCTGCCCATGGTTTACGGACGAAGCCATTAAACCCAAGCGATTCATATTCTGACTGCAGATGGGGATCAAGATTACCACTGGTCAGGAGAATGGATACATCCTTTGAGAGTTTTCGGATTGCTTTACCAAGCTCCAGTCCAGTCATCTTAGGCATGGTCAGATCTGTGATGATCAGGTCATATGCCTGCATATCTTTCTGAAACAACTCTAATGCTTTATGACCGTTTTCAGCAACTGTCACTTTGTGACCCTTTTGCTCTAATATCATCTTACCAGCTCCGGAAATCATTTTATCATCATCAACAAAAAGGATTCTCAGAGATTCTACCTCGACATCAGGCTCTTCCAGCTCCTCTTCAATTGGTTCTGCGTTGCTTATGGGCATCAATATCCTGAAAGTGGTCCCCTGGCCTGGCTTACTCTCTACTGTGATCTGGCCCCTCATATCTTTAATAATTCCATGGACAATGGATAAACCCAAACCAGTACCCTCACCTACTCCCTTTGTCGTAAAGAAGGGATCAAAGATCAGCTCAAGCGTTTTAGCATCTATCCCATGGCCTGTATCTGCAACAATGAGCTCAACAACTCCCAGTTCATGTTCAGAAACTTTTCCAGGTTCGATTTCTATCTGTGCTTCAACTTCCTTTAAGCTTACTGTGAGAGTGCCGCCATTTTCTGCCATGGCATGTACAGCATTATTGCACAGGTTAACAAAGACCTGATGCAGCTGGGTACTATCACACAGAACCGGTCCACAGTGTATATCTATATTCTCACTGATCTCTATGCTTGAGGGTGTAGAAGCCCGAATCAGTTTTAAAACATCCTTGAGCAAATACTGAATCTTTGAGGACTTTAGATCTGTGTCTTCTTTTCTACCAAAGGTGAGGATCTGTTTCACTAGCTCCTTGGCTCGTTTACTCGATTCGATGATATGCTTGAAATTGGATTTTAGCTCATCATCACTATCTTTAAGTTGATCCTTAATGATACCAGAATAGAGATAGAGCCCCTGGAGGATATTGTTAAAATCATGGGCTATTCCCCCAGCCATAGTTCCCACAGCCTCCAGCTTTTGGGATTGGCGGAGTTGGGCTTCAAGGGACAAGCGCGCACTTTCAGCCTCCAGCGAGGCATTTTCCGAATTGATTCTCGCCGTTATGTCCGTAAAAGTTGAGTACACTTGACAGGGTGTTTTACTGCCCTTATCAAATTGTGGTGTAGCATTGACCAGGATCCAGACATAATCTTTCAGCTCAGGATTGTATATGCCCTGGAGAAAATTCTTGATCGTTTTACCTGTTTTCAAGGCGATCATTGCAGGATGTTTATCCCCAGGAAGCTCAAGCATATCTTCTCCAACGAATCTCCACTCAGGGTTCATTGAAGTCCTGCCAAGCATTTGATCCAAGGAAAGTCCAAGAATTCTTTCAGCAGCTTGATTAGCGCTGATGATATTTCCTTCTGAATCCTGATAGACAACCCCCTGTTCCATGGTTGTAAAAAGCGTCCTATATTTTTTTTCACTCTCTTTTAAAGCTTCCTCTGCCAGTTTCCGCTCGGTGATGTCCTCATAGATACCTATCAAACCAATGACTTTTCCCTTTACATCATGAAGCGGCACTTTAGATGAGCGAAGCCAAATTGTCTGCCCATCATTTGTGGATTGTGGCTCTTCGTAACCAATTTTCGGCCTATCGGATTCCATCACAAGTTTATCATCAGCACGGTATAATTCGGCCTGTTCGCTCCAGCCCATCTGAAAGTCATCCTTACCCAACAAGTCCTCCGGGTGGGACATCCCCGCATCGTGTGCAAAGGCAGAGTTGCAGCCAAGATAACGTAATTCTAAATCCTTCCAGAACACACGGATGGGTGTGTTTTCTATAATCGAGAGGAGCAAGTCATTCGATTTGGTGAGCGCATCCTCTGCCTGCTTGCGCTCGGTGACATCACTGATAAATCCAGTTATTTTTATTGGATTTCCTACAACATCTCTTTCTATTTCGGCAATAGACTGAATTGTTTTTCGAATGCCTTTATCATGTGTGAGAATATCAAATTCTAAATCATATTTTTTGTCCTCTTCGAGAAGATAAATTAAGGCCTGATGCACCCGTTCTCTTTCCGGGATACAGCTTTCCACTTTCTCTGATGTAAAATCTTTGCTCTCCAATTCGAAGCCATAAATCCTTTTTGCTTCATCCGAACCCCAGAAATTCGTTGTTACGGGATCATATTCCCAGTTCCCCACATGGCCCATCGACTGAGCTTTTTCGTAGCGTTGTTGATTTTGCAGGAGCGCTTCTTCTGCCTGTTTGCGCTCGGTGATGTCTCTGATAATGCCAATAGTCGCGGGTTCCCCCTGGAAATCGATGATTTGAGATTTTATATCAACATCGATTATACTTCCATCCTTTTTATAAAAGCTGGCTTCATAACTGGACGACCAGGGTTTGCCGGCTTCCCTCAATTTTTGACTCTCACTGAGATCCTTTATGGATTGTTCCGTGAAAATTTTGGAAAAGTGTACCTTTTCGATTTCCTTGGTGGAATATCCCAGCATGTCGGCAAAGCGTTGGTTGGCAAAGACGATCTCATCCCTCTGTGTGATTTCAATACCATCATTTGCATTCTCAACAATCTGGCGGTATTTCTCCTCGCTTTCTCTAAGGTCTAGCTCAGACTGCTTTCTTTTTTTCTTGATCTTCGTTTCTGCCATCGCTCTGTCTATAGCCGGTGCCAGTTTGGACAAACGATTCTTAAGCACGTAATCAGTGGCGCCCTGCTTCATCATATCAATGGCCTGCTCTTCACCGATGGTGCCGGAAACAATGATTACGGGGATCAGAGGTCGCAGTTGGAGTACAGCTTTCAGTGCATCAGCCCCGGAGTAGCCTGGGATAGTATAATCACACAATATGAGGTCGTAAGTGCCCCTTTTTAATTTCTTAAGAAAGTCGCTGCCACTATCCACTAGATCACAATCGCATGTAATCCCCGCAGCCTTCAGAGTAGAGATGGCGATATCAAAATCTTTTCGATTATCCTCTAGATACAGAATAGATAATGGTTGCTTGTCTACTTGCATTTCCATATCAGGTCTTTAATTCGGGTGAAGATTCGTTGATAAGAGCCCAAAATATGCCCAAAGCTGTAACCGAATCTATAAATTCTTTATAATCAATGGGCTTCACTACATAAGCATTCGCACCAAGTGCATAACATTCTTTCAGGCCAGGATCTTCTCGTGAAGATGTCAACATTACTACCGGAAGAGTGCTCAGGATTTTATCATTATTTATGATCCTCAGCAATTCAAGACCATCCATTCGGGGCATTTTGATGTCCAGCAAAACAACAGATGGGAATTCCTTTTTCCGCTGTTTGTATTTACCTTCATATTGTAGATACTCCAGAGCCTCCACACCATCATTCACGACCGCGACTGGGTTGGAAAGCTTGCTAGCCTTCAGGGCTTTGAGTGTTAGCTCCACATCTCTTTGATCATCTTCAACGAGTAGGATTGTTCTTAAATCAGTCATACTTATTCTCCGGTTTCAAAAATGTAAAATAGAATGTTGCTCCTTTATCAGGTTTCGCATCGGCCCAAATACGTCCACCATGTTTTTCAATGATTTGGCGCACATTAGCCAGTCCTACCCCGGTTCCTTCAAATTCTTTGTCTGAGTGCATACGCTGAAAGACACCAAATAGTTTATGAGCATATTTCATATCGAAGCCAACACCATTATCCTTAACATAAAAAATGTATTCAGCCTCCTTATCCTGAAATCCAATCTGTATCCTGGCCTTTTGTTGTTTTTGCGTATATTTAATGGCATTCTCTAACAGATTCGTCCAAACTAATTTCAGTAAATGGGAATCGCCATTAACATGGGGCAATTCTACGGAGCTCCAGTGTATGTCGCGATCCTTATATTCTTGTTTTAGGGGCTCTAGTACCTCAACGAGGCAATTATTCATATCAACATCACCCACCTGCATTTCATACCTACTCGTTCGGGAAAATTTTAGTAGATCGTCGATTAATTGACCCATCTGACTGGTTGAAGTCTCGATATTCTCCAAATAATGTTGCCCGTCTTCAGGAATGGAATTAGAAAATTCATTGACAAGCAGATTGGCGAAACCACTAATATGTCGTAGTGGTGCCCGCAAGTCGTGTGACACCGAATAGCAGAAAGCCTCTAACTCCTTATTTGCGGCAATAAGCTCTCCATTACGTTTAACAATTTCCCGTGCAAGTTCCACATTTAACCCTTCGACCTTTTCCTTTCTTACTTTCATTTCTGCTTCTGCACTGATTAGATAAGACTCACGTTCTTGTCTTTCTGATTGGAAGGTGACTAATTCATCTGCTCGGTTTTGTTTCTCTTTATCTGCAATTACTAATTCATTTGCCCGGTTTTGTTTCGCTTTATCAGCAAATACTAATTCATCGGCTCGGTCTTGTTTCGCTTTATCAGCAATGACTAATTCGTCTGCCCGGTTTTGTTTCGCTTTATCAGCAATGACTAATTCGTCTGCCCGGTTTTGTTTCGCTTTATCAGCAATGACTAATTCATCGGCTCGGTCTTGTTTCGCTTCAGTTTCGGTAGCGGCTATTGCCAAAAGATTTTCAATGTTCTTCTTATATTCAGCAATTTGATCTTCTAGTTCAGCATATGTTGGCTTAAGCATAATCCTTCAATTCTCCACGCAAATAACCAGTTCCCTGACATTCATCCCCAGGGCCTCAGCTTCGGTATAGCCGTACATCTTCCTTGGGACTCTCATCTGGAATTCAGATTTCTGCGTTATAGTGTGATTTTGTTTGCAGTATGCAGTATGCAGTATGCAGTATGCAGTATGCAGTATGCAGTATGCAGTATGACACTTTTTTGAGTGCTGGTGGGCTCTTTTTTGGCATGACTCATTTGGAAATGCTTTAAACACAATGATGGATAAAATTTTCCCATCTTTAACTCCAAACGCCTCTTTTCAAGGTCATGCCACGAGTTGTCTCAAACCTTTCGAGTCAACTCTTGCATCAATAAGTAAATATAGTTAATGATTTCATCTAAACATACATAATAACAATTATTTACAAAGGTTAGTAGTTTGAGTATTATTCTCTATTTATGGGCGTGACAGGCATAACAGAGACAAATCAGCAGGAATTCTGAAAAGAAATTTCACAATACTTCCTGCGAATCGCCACAATGTTGTCTTGACTGCACATATAGTGCACACAGTAAATCCATGCCCCCCACAACACCCTGATACACAACCACTTACAGAATCCAACAATGGGACTGAAAATCCCCGAGTCAAGTAGGTCACCAAATTGAGGACCACAACCTTGTGCGACATCCTTGGTTTAAGTAACCAGATTGAGAAGTTGGTCTGCTGAAAATCCTCAATCAGTGAAAACAAATGTATCGACTGCGTGCCAGATTCATGCCACATTGCGCATTATGAGCAGTGATCTGGAGTGATTTTCGGCTTCGAAAAGTCGTCGCTCAGCCTCTCTAACTCACTGATACACAGCTAGATACAAAAGCTGTTATCATTTCCGATAATTTTGGTACTTTGAATCTCCCCGCCTCCACCATGCTTCGCATGGCGCAGCCGATAGCATATTATAAATTCACCCCACCTATGATAACCTGCAGGGCGAAGCATGCCCTGCATAGCTTGAGGAACGAAAGCCACGCAGGAGCATATGTATTACGTTTATATCATCCGCAGTGTAGAGTATTCACAAGAAACCTATGTAGGGTATACGAGTGATTTGAAGAAGCGTTTGATAAGTTAGCCCCGCCGGTTTCCCATGGCGCTGCCATTAGAACATTATATGTTTAATAATACCACATTCATACCACGTACTCTGAGAGTCAGGTGCCACATCGGGTTCTGGGTTTTATTGTGATCCCAATATCCGAATGGTAATCTGACGACTAATGTGGGAAAATGAGTGAAATACATCAGCTGATTTTCACCTATTAAGCACTTGCGCTGAATAAGATGAAGCGAAGACGGGACAAATTAAAAATCATAGAGAATTAAACGAGCTTCATCAACGCAGGCACAGGACCCTAGATGTATTATGTGTACATTTCGCAATATCTCGCAAAGCCCGGTCACTATTATAGCGGGTTCACAGGGGATCTAAAATACGACTATGATCTGATTCGCTCGGCATACCTTAGCCAGCCGCTTTTTTGCCGAATAAGTAATTTTGAAGTGTGAATTTTTCTGCTTGTGAAGAGGCACCTGCCTTTTAACATAGCACATTCCGGCCGGGGAGAGCATGATGTCCTCCCGTCTGTCAGGTGCAAGGATTACCCAAATTAATCTCATGAAAAAAGCCGCATCCCCATCGCGTAAAAAAGCCAGTGTTGTGCTGAAATCAATAGGTCCAGTTGAGAATTTAGAAAGCTATGTAAAGGCGGATTGGTGGAAGCATATTTTCAACGCCAACTATCTACGCACAGATGGTGATGTGGTTGAAGATACTGATCTCACCCGATCAGAAATAGATCTTTTTTTAGGGGCGAGCAAGGCAAGGACAGATGCACAAATTCTGGATCTTTGCTGCGGTCAGGGTCGACATACTCTGGAATTGGCGCGGCGGGGTTTTAAGAATCTCGTTGGTCTCGATCGCTCACACTATCTTATCAACCGTGCTAAGAATCTGGCGCGCAGCGAGGGCCTTTCACTGAGCTTCCGCGAGGGAGATGCCAGAAAATTTTCACTCCCTACCGATCAATTTGACCATGTCTTTGTAGCTGGAAACAGTTTTGGATATTTTGAGTCCAGCCAGGACGATGATCGGGTCCTGCAAGAAATCAAACGCGTGCTGAAGCCTGGAGGTCTGCTCCTGCTGGATCTTGCTGATGGCGGATATCTGAAGGAAACCTATCAACCTCGCAGCTGGGAGTGGATCGACGATAAATATTTTGTTTGTCGCGAGCGATCCTTGTCTGCGGATAAACAGCGATTGATTTCCAGAGAAGTCATAACACATGTCAAAAAAGGTGTCATCGCTGATCAGTTTTACGCTGAGAGACTCTATAGTCAGGCGAGTATCAAGCGCCTGCTCGAGAAAAATGAATTTCATGATGTAAACTTTCATGGCGAGATTATCACAGATTCAAATCGAAATCAGGATCTGGGCATGATGGCACAGCGGATTATCATCACTGCCAGGGTGGAGAAAGCCTGGACTTTTGTAAAGAAATCCAGCAAGGAGAAATTGAATGTCACTGTCCTCATGGGAGATCCGCGTAAACACGATACAGTCAAGCCGAACAGCACCTGGGATAGCGATGATTTTGAAACCATACGTCGTCTTCAGGAAGCCCTTGGCAAACTCGATGGATTTAAATTTAATTTCCTGGACAATCACGACACCTTGCTTACTGATCTTAATAAAAATCGGGACCGGATTGACCTGATCTTCAATCTATGTGATGAAGGTTATTTCAATGAGGCAGTCAAGGAATTGCATGTCCCTGCCCTCCTTGAAATTCTGAACTTACCCTATACTGGTGGGAATCCTCAATGTCTGGCACACTGCTTTGATAAATCCTTGGTGAGAGGGGTTGCCCAGGAAATGGATATCCCCGTGGCCCGGGCTTTTGTGGTCACTCCTGAACAGACGAACTTTATTGAGCTTGCCCTCTCTTTTCCAGTCATCGTGAAACCCAACTTTGGTGATTCAAGTATTGGCATTACTCGCGAAAGCGTTTGTCACACAGTACAGCAGCTTGAAAATGCTATTTTCCTGATCCGTGAAAAAATTGGGTATGAAAAACCCATTCTTATTGAGGAATATCTCTCTGGCAAGGATATCAGTGTCGGCATTATCGGATCATTGCCAGAGAATTATCGAGTCCTTCCCATTATTGCTGAGGACTATTCCGGGCTACCCGCAGACCTGCCTCAGATCTGTGGCTATGAGGCCAAGTGGATGCCAGATTCTCCTTACAACTGTGTACAGTCTGTACCCGCCGATTTGCCTCTAGAGACAGAACGTTTTCTAGGTGCGAGCTGTGTCAACCTGTTCAGCCGTTTAGGCTGTCGGGACTATGCCCGTTTTGACTGGCGCCTTGATCAGCATGGAACACCACGACTCCTGGAGGTAAATCCAAATCCTGGATGGTGCTGGGATGGTCATCTAGCCAGAATGTCTGAGCTGGCTGGTATAGAATACCAGGCTATGCTGGAGTTAATTCTGCAGGCGGCCGTAAAACGATTGGATCTAAAACAGTTTCCTCTCAGTTGGAAAGCCTCACCCGACTGCGCCTAATTTCTTTGTCCATGTTCTTAATGAAATTAATCTGGTAAGCCCCTATATTACATGATGCAGCAGAATACAAATAATAGTGGTTTCTCGTTAGTTGAACTACTGATCACCATTGTTATTATCGGTATCCTGGCAGCTGTCGCCGTACCAATCTATAGACATAACGTGCAAGCAGCCATTCGCTCTGAAGTAGTGGTCACCATGGGCTTTGTTGAAAATTTCCTCGATATCTACTATGGAGAAAATGGGTATTATCCACTTACTAGTGGGTACGAAAAAGTTGTCGGGTCTCCCTGGAATGACATTGCATCCGGGAAAATCCGGGGAACCTATATTCGCGGTGGTATTAACACCTACTACAAGTGCGATGATGGCAATGCATACGAGATAATTATTTATAAACATGACTATTTGGATGAAGATTATACGGTAAATCAGAGGGGCGAATATAGCTGGGAGCTTACTGAAGAATAATTCTGGTAATCATTACCTAACCGAGCCATATCCTCCCCTATATAATTTGAGCTGAACTGTAGCGGCACTTTCAAGCCCCAAATATGGCAAATATTTTCCCCATTACTTAATCTATGTTCTTAATGTAATTAGTGTGGATGGCACTTATATTAGCAGATGCATCAGCCGAGAGCTAAAAGCGGATTTTCACTCGTTGAACTGATCATCGTTGTCATCGTTGTCGGAATTTTGGCAGCTGTCGCGACACCCATTTATTATAAAAATATGGAAAAAGCTATCAGGGCTGAAGCGATAGCTGGGATTGGCTCTATTCTTGTGGAGTTGAGAATAGCCTATGGTGTGGATGGTCGCTTTCCTATCTCACCCACATATAAGAAAGTGGTTGGACAAGCCTGGAATGATATACAAGCGGGAGAACTCACCGGGAAATATTTTAGAGACAAAAACTATAAATATCTTAGCTTGGACGGCATTGCGTACCGTGTTCGATGTGCGAAAAATGGAGTCCTTGAAAAAAATGTATGGGTAGATGAGACGGGACGCTGGAAATTTGATACTGATGTTGTTGCTGGGGATGAGGAATAAACAGGTTTAATCAAGAGCAAAAAGCCCCTTCAATTTGGAGGGGCTTTTTTTATCTATTTTTTTTAAAAATCTATTTAATAAAGAAATGTACTGCGTTCTGTGCATAGGTGGACAATGGGTCTCCAAACATCCACGCGAATAGCAGAGGCAGAGCCAACAGAGAAAGCAGAATGGTCACATTGAGTGGTGCCTGGTGAGTCGTCTCTGGCAGCTCAATTTTTCCAAAATACATGGCTTTTACAACTCTCATATAATAATACAGTGATATCACACCATTTATCAAACCAATGAGAGCCAGATAGAAGTACATGTCTCCGTATTCAATTAATGCTCTAAATATATAGAACTTGGCTAAAAATCCACCAGTAGGTGGTAAGCCTGTCAGCGAGAACATGAAGATGGCCATGATCACACCCAGCAGAGGTGCTCTGTAGCCCAGGGCTTTGTAATCCTCAATATTCTCCGTATCAAATGCGTTTTTGATGTGAATAGCTACAAAGAAAGCACCCAGATTCATGAGCATATAGATGGCTGCGTAATACAGGATAGCCGCTACACCAGTCTGATCTGCCACCACAACACCAAGGAGCATATATCCGGCATGAGCAATGCTTGAGTAAGCTAACATGCGTTTGATATTGGACTGCTGGAGGGCGATTACATTACCAACCGTCATGGACAGAACAGATAGAACACCGATAACTGCCTGCCAATTCATATTCTCAAGGACAGCCCATGCTTCCATATTTGGGTTACCGTCACTTGTGAAAACCACATTGAAAAAGCGGATGATAATGGCAAACCCGGCTGCCTTCGGAGCAACTGAAAGAAAGGCTGTGATGGGTGCTGGAGCTCCTTCATAAACATCAGGGGTCCAGAAGTGGAATGGAACCGCAGCTATTTTGTAGCCAAAGCCCACGAGGACCATAACCAGAATGAGAATGAGCAGAACCGGTGATGCCGTTCCTGTGGCCAGAGCAGCCTGGATCTCGAAGATATCAGCTGATCCGGTTAATCCATAGAGTAAGGAAAAACCGTAGAGTAGAATTCCGGAACTAAACGCCCCAAAAACGACATATTTGATGGACGCCTCGTTTGATCGCATCTCTTCCTTGAGATATCCGGACAGCAGGTAACTCATAATGCTGACCATCTCCAGGGAGATATAAATGCTAAGCAGATGCGTTGCAGAAACGAGGAAATACATTCCTAATACCAGAACCAGGATGAGAACATAGTACTCACCTACCCTGCGGTTCTTCAGCTCATTGGAATTAAAGGACATCCACATGACCAGGATGGCTCCAATACTCACCAGGATCTTGAGATATCTTCCGAAGCCGTCCACGGCCAGCATATTGGAAAATATACCCATGGGAGTCGATACATCCTGACCGATAATGGCCAGGGTTGTCAGGGCTAGTCCACCTAGAGCCAGGTAACCTGCTTTGATGGAATTCTCGGCATTTTGGAACAGATCATATACAATGACCATGAGCAAAACCCCTGTAAGTACCATCTCCGGAACGAAATAGGATAGATCAGCTACAATTTGATTAAGATTCATACAAATATCCTATTGGATTACAATCCTGCGACCATTCCAGCGGTTTTAACAGCTTCAACGAGATGATTCAGGGTAGCACTCATCATATTCAGCATGGGTGTTGGATACACACCCAGGAAGAAAGTGATAGCGGCCAGAGGAATCAGGGCAAAGAGTTCACGATTATTGATCTCTTGCAGGTTTTCGTATTTACTGTTCAACTCACCCATGAAGACTCTTTGATAAGCCCACAGGAAGTAGCCCGCATTCAGGACGATACCCAGAGTGGCAAAAATGGTGATCCAGGTAAAGACCGGGAAGGCACCAATAAAACAGAGTGCTTCTGAAATAAAACCTGAGAAGCCGGGTAAACCCAGACCGGCAAAAAAGGCCAGGGCTGTGACACCAGCATAGATCGGTACCACCTTGGCAATTCCGCCAAATCCTTCAATATCACGATGGTGCGCCCGATCATAGAGAACACCGACCAGCATAAAGAGCATGGCTGAGATCGTACCATGATTGAACATCTGAAACACAGCGCCATTCATACCAGCGGGAGTGAGTGCTGCCATACCGATAAGAACAAAGCCCATGTGCGAGACGGATGAGTAGGCCACCATTTTCTTAAGATCTCGTTGAGCCAGAGCCGCCATTGCTCCGTAAATCACATTGATCAAACCCAGGATAGCCAGGGGCAGGGCAAACCAGATTGCCGCTTCCTTGAGAATTGGAAAACTTATCCTCAGGAATCCATAGGTACCCATTTTCAGCAAGACACCAGCAAGAATAACTGAGATAGCCGTAGGTGCCTCAACGTGAGCCAGAGGCAACCAGGTGTGGAATGGAAAAATGGGGACCTTGATAGCAAAGCCGATGAACAGCAGAATAAATATCACCTTCCCGGCATTCATCCCCAACAAGAGCGTTTTACCAAACTCCGAAGACTGTTCTGCCAGGATCAGCATGTTGAAGGTATGGGGTTCAGAAATAAAGTAGAGAGCCAGCATTCCCAGAAGGAGGAGTACGGAGCCAAAAAGAGTGTATAGGAAAAATTTGATTGCTGCGTACTCGCGCTGAGGTCCGCCCCAAATACCGATGAGGAAATACATAGGCAGCAGCATGACTTCCCAGAAAATGTAGAAGAGGAAGAAATCCAGTGAGACGAAAACTCCCATCATTCCCGCATCTAAGAGCAGAAATAGGGCGAAATAGCCCTTATGCGCCTTGTCAATGTTCCAGGAAGAGAAGACTGCCAGAAAGCTTAGTAAAGACGTCAGAAGCACCATAGGGGCGCTTAAACCGTCAATTCCCAGGAAGTATTCGATATTGAATGCAGGAATCCAGGCGAAATGCTCAACGAGTTGTACATCAGCACTTGAGAAATCGAAGATCTTCAAAATCCAGATCGCCAGGATGAGCTGTAGACCTGTAATAGCAGCTGTACCCCAGCGAATGATATCCAGCTTTTCTTTGGGGACCAATACAATGACCAATGCCCCGAAGATGGGCAGAAAGGTTACAATGCTAAGTAGATGATTTTCCATGGTGTTATTCGACTCCTTCAGTCCTAGAATACATTGACGAGAAACAGCAGAGCTGCGCCCATCAGTACAAAAATAAGATAATTTTGGATTTTACCGGTTTGGATGAATTTCAAGGTCCAACCCAGCCACTGGAAGATGATACCAGCGAAATTCACCGCACCATCCACGATAAGATCATCGGCAAGACCAACGCCCCGGGATGTTTTCTTGGCATTTCGGCCCCATCCATTGATGAGGTAGTGGTCGTAAAAATCTAGATCAAAACGACCGATAGCATCACAGCCCTTTAAAAAGGGTCTTATAATGCCATTGATGTAAAACTCGTCCATATACCATTTATTGAATGATCCTCTATAGAGAGCACCCAGTTTAACAGCCAGATCCTCGGCTGAGATCTTCTTTAACAAATAGACCAGGACGGACAAGAGTATACCCAATGCGGCAACAATGAGTGATGTCGCCATCGCCGGGATATGGGCTTCATGCAGGCCATGTTCGAAATGCTCGAGATCAAAAGCAGGACCTGTTGTCACTGAGCTCTCAATAGGTTGCACTAAATCAGTAAACCAGCCATGATCTGAGATAGGATTAACAGAGGGCAGCGTGAAGACAAAGAACATGGAAAGTATGGCCAATACGATGAGCGGAACGGTCATGACCTTTGGCGATTCCTTGATGTGTTTGAATATCTCAGGTCTTCTGGCTTCACCATAGAAGGTCATAAAGATCAATCTGAACATATAGAATGCTGTAATAGCGGCGGCTCCAAAACCAAAAACGGGCAGCAACCAGGCTAAATGTAGATTTGCTAACCAGCCTTCATGAACGTTGGCAGCATAAGTCCAGGTCCCAGCCAGGATGGCATCCTTGCTCAAAAAACCTGAGAATAAGGGAATTCCAGAAATCGCGGCTGTGGTCACCATGAAGACAGCAAATGTGATAGGCATCTTGGTTCTCAAGCCACCCATATTACGCATATCCTGAGGATCGGTTTTATGGTCATGAAGTTTGTGTAGACTATGGTGCATGGCGTGAATTACAGAACCTGATGCTAAAAAGAGAGCACCCTTGAACATGGCATGCGTAACCAAATGAAAGAATCCAGCGACATAAGCACCGGTTCCCAGGGCCATGATCATATAGCCAAGCTGACTTACCGTGGAGTAAGCCAAAACTTTTTTAATGTCATTCTGGGTAATGGCGATGGTGGCGGCATAAATGGCCGTGAATCCACCAATAAAGGCGATGGTTGCCATGGCATCAGCAGTAAGGAATGGGAACAGACGCACGGTAAGATATACACCCGCAGCGACCATTGTGGCAGCATGGATCAAGGCGGAAACAGGTGTGGGGCCCTCCATAGCATCCGGCAGCCAGACATGAAGTGGGAACTGGGCAGATTTACCTACTGCTCCCATAAATACCAGAACGCCTGCAACTGTCAATAGTTTGTGAGGATCGATACCGCCAAACAGCATGCCTGCGTTTGCGGCCCAAACCCCATCATGGATTCGCTCGGCGATCAGTTGAAAATTAAAGGTTCCCAGGACAGTGGCTATAATGAGCATTCCTGTGAACATGCCGATGTCACCTATACGATTGGTGATAAATGCTTTTTTTCCGGCATCGGCAGCAGAATCTTTTTCCCACCAGTGTCCAATGAGTAGATAGGATGAAAGTCCCACCAGTTCCCAGAAGATATAGATCATAAAAAGACTGTTGGCGAGAACAATGCCATTCATGGAGAAGGTGAATATTCCCAGAAAACCAAAATAGCGAGAATAACGAACATCTCCAGCCATGTAAGCGGTTGAATACAGGTGAACCAGAGATGAAATAATGGCTACCACGTTTAGCATGATCACGGTGATGTTATCGATGTAGATACCCAGGTCAATTTTGAATAGACCCAAATCCAGCCAGCTTTGATGTATCTCTATACTGAAATTCGGGTCATTCCGAGATATCATCATAGCAAACATGGCCAGGGACATGATCAAGGTAGTGAACTGAATGCCAACTGAAACCCATTCCCCTTTCTTGTCCTCAAAACGTCTGCCAAAGAAGATCTGAAGCACAAAGGAGAGCAGCGGGAGAAAGAGAATAAATAGAGCTAATTTAATCATAAGTGCTGCACCTACTGTTTCAGTGCGTTGGCTTCATCAACATTGATGTGCCCGCGATCGTTGTAGAGGTTCAAGACAATTGCCAGAGCTACCGCAGCTTCAGCCGCAGCCAGCATAATGATAAAGACAGATATGAGATGGCCATCCAGATTGTGAGTCACAAACTTGGAAAAAGCCACAAAGTTGATATTGGCAGCATTCAAAATGAGCTCAACACCCATGAGAATGGCTACTGCATTTCGACGGGTTACAACTGTGTAGAGTCCCAGGCTGAATAGGATGGCACTAAGGACGAGATATGAACTAAGATGGTCCATCTTATAGCTCCTTTCTCGCCAGTGTGGCCGCACCGATCAATGCACCGAGGAGCAGCACAGATGCGATCTCAAATAGGATGAGATAATCTGTAAAAAGAAGCGTTCCGATGCCTTTTACCGTATCGGTGAAATCCATGGGTAGCACAGACCCGACCCAATCATGGGGCAGGACAGCTGTGAGGATAATGGCAAGGAGGCTGAGAACTACCAGCAAACCTAATCCCCTTTGAACTGAACTTTGGGATATTTGGGCAGTACTGATCTTATTCGTCAGCATGATGCCAAAAACCAGAAGAACTAGAATTCCACCCACATAGACTACAATTTGTGTAACTGCCAGGAAATCAGCATTGAGAAAAATGTAAATACCTGCGACTCCCAGAAAAGTGCCCATGAGAGCAAACACGGAATGGATCAGGTTATTTCCGAATGCTACCAGGCCAGCTGATGCAACAATCATCGCCCAGATAATCCAGAAAATGAAATCAGCCATTGTCACTCTCCTTTGTCATTGAGTCTTCAGCGTCTTGGGAATCTTCAAGAATTTCCGGAGTCGGCTCAGATTGAGATTCTTCCAGGATTTCATCCTGCTTCTCCATGCTTGTCACTGAATCTTCAGAGACTTGAGCTGCTTCAGGGATGTGGGGAGCTGACTCAGTTTGAGGTTCTTCCAGGATTTCATCCTGCTTCTCCACTTTTGTTAGTGTCTCTATGGGAATATTGATGCGGGTTGTTTCCTCATTATCAGTACTTTCCAAAACGGGTACTACAGCCTCTGTAAAAGCAAAAGGTACAACTTCAGATTCAGGTTCACTTGATACCGGTGGTGCCTCTTCAGCATATTCAATGTTGGTAATTGGTGCCTGGGTCTGGAGCTCAGCCTCAGCAGCCTCTTTGGCAGCTTTTTCAGCTGCGGCTTTTTCAGCTTCTGCTTTTTTGGCCGCCGTTGCCAGAGCTTTTGCCTGGGCAGCTTCTTTGGCTTCGGCTTTCAAGCGTTGTCTTTCCTCTTCAGAAACCTTTGAGAACTGATAGATCAGCAGATCACGATCACGCCAGCGTTCTTCAGGGGTAACATCCATTTTTTGATTGTCATTACTGATAAACTGATAATCAGGGGTCATCACAATACAATCTTCAGGACAGGGTGGCGTACAGAGATCACAAAACATACATTCACTCATATCGATGGTGAAGTTTGCTGTCAATAATTTGATCTTGGTGCCTTTGCTGGTTGTACCCAGATCCTGATCCGGTTCACCCCGATAGGTATCGATGGTAATACAGTTCACAGGACAGGCACGTTCACAGGCTTTACAACCGATACAGTCGTTGATGTCCACTGTCAATTTTGATCTAATCGTGTTATAGGTGTCCAATTCGCCCACACCAATATTTCTGGAAGGCACTGGCCAGACCTCATCAGGGTATTGCAGTGTGACATGTTCACGGGGTCTCACAAAGTAGCCCATGGTCACCTTCATCCCGTCTACGAGGGTCGTAATGGCACTGGATATATTACTGAAATAGCTCATTATTTATCCTAAAATTGAATTTCGCCGCTTAACCACATCCACACGGCGACACCCATTAGATTTATAAGGGAGAGAGGAAGAATGACCTTCCAGCTCACGTACATCAATTGATCAACACGAAGTCTTGGAAACGTCCATCGGAACCACATCAAGAGAAAGATGATGCTTGCAACCTTCATGAGCATCCAGAAAAGACCTGGGGATGCCAGCCAGATGGCGAAACCTGGGAACAACCAGGCAGACAAAGTAATAATTATGCTTAATCCCAGTGGGTAAAATGACAAGCGCTTGGTTTTGACCTTGACAAAGATAGTCCACATAATTGCAAAAAGGGATATGACCAGAAATCCGATCTGAACTCCCTCATAATTTGCAAAGGGGCTTTGCCATCCACCCAGAAAGACGATGGACACAAGAAAGGCTACCAGGGTTGCATTGGCGTATTCAGAAAGGAAGAAGAGCGCCCAGCGTAATCCTGAGAATTCTGTCATAAATCCTGCTACAAGCTCTGATTCTGATTCAGGGATATCGAAGGGTGTTCGGTTGATCTCAGCTGTGGCGCCAATCAAATAGACAAAAGCTGCCACGAACAGAAAGGGACTATGGAAAATATACCAGTTAGGTAGGGGGATAGGAATCCAGTGAAAGAGATTACCCACACCGGCCTGTGATTCAATGATGGTTTGGAGATTCAGACTACCCACCACTGCCACGACAGAAATGAGTGTGATACCCACCGGTATCTCATAGGATATGATCTGTGCTGCTGAGCGCATGGCGCCATACAGGGACCATTTATTGTTTGAAGCCCATCCAGCCATCACAATACCCAGAACTACGATAGATGAGATAGAGACAACATAAAAGAGACCGATATTCATATTGGCTGCCAGCAGGGTGTCTGAAAAAGGAATAGCTGCAAAAGTGACAACTGAAGCGACCAGAATGATCCAGGGTCCAATAGTAAAGAGTATCTTATCAGCCTTGTCCGGGATAATATCTTCTTTCTGTAATAGCTTGAGTGCATCGGCAACTGTCTGCAATGTTCCAAATTTTCCGACCCGCATGGGTCCTAAACGAACCTGCATAAAGGCGGAGACTTTGCGCTCGATATACACTAAGACAATGGCGTTGGCAGCCACAAAAACAAAGATGAGGGCAGCAACGATGAAAAGTGAGAGACTCCAGGCGATGGAGATCCCCATCCCTGAGAGTATGTCAAATGACAGGATCCAGTTTGCGAGTGATTGTATCATTTACCGATCTATCTCCCCTAGTACAATGTCCAGACTTCCGAGAATCGCAATGACGTCTGAGATCATCCAGCCATGACCAATTTCATTAATAACACTCAGGTTTGAGAATGCAGGTGAACGCATCTTTACCCTCACTGGCACATTCTTGCCATCACTGACAATGTAATAACCCAATTCACCGCGAGGATTCTCACTTCTGAAATATATTTCACCTTTGGGAGGTCGAATTCTTCTGGGGACCGCTGCTTGAACATCTCCTTCAACAGGAAGTTGATCGAGAGCTTGACGTACGATCTTGGCACTCTCTTGCATTTCCAGAACACGGACATAATATCTGTCCCAACTGTCTCCCACTGTCCCCTGGGCACCTTCACCCAATGGAACATCAAATTCAAATCTATCATAAATTGAGTAAGGCTGTGTGCGTCGAATGTCAATATTCACACCCGAGGCTCTTAAACTGGGACCTGTTACACCGTAGTTTATGGCAACTTCAGGTGTCATGACACCAATGTCAGCAGCGCGCTCAATAAAGATCTTGTTTCCTGAGAGTATCTGATTGTACTCAGCTACCCGTTTTTCAAAGTTATCCAGAAATTCGTAAGTCTTTTCCACGAAACCCGGGGGGACATCATGAGCCAGGCCACCGATCCAGATATAATTGTAAAGAAGACGGGCACCCGAGGCCATTTCAAATAGATCCAGGATTAATTCACGCTCTCTAAAACAATAGATAAATGGGGTTATGGCGCCAACATCAAGTCCAAAGGTACCCACTGCAACCAGATGACTGGCAATTCTCTGAAGTTCAGCAAAAATGACACGGAGATATTCCACACGCTCAGGAAGCTCGATTCCCATCATTTTCTCAACCGCCATGGCGTAACCATGCTCGCTCCCCATGGCAGCCAGGTAATCACAGCGACCCGTAAATGGGGTAACCATCTGATATTCAAGATTCTCGGCGTGTTTTTCAAATGAACGATGCAAATAACCAATAACCGGTTCAATGTGAGAAACGATCTCGCCATCCGTGGTCAATTTGAGTCGCAGCACCCCGTGTGTACTGGGATGTTGAGGTCCCATATTCAGGACCATTTCTTCAGCATAAAGACGGGCCATTATTTCACCTTCTCAATGCGCATACCGCGATAGAATTCAGCTGCCACATAATCTTTTCTCAGGGGGTAGCCCTCCCAATCTTCTTCGAGCAAAATCCGTTTCAGATCTGGATGGCCGGTAAATGTAATGCCATAAAGATCATAGGCTTCGCGCTCATGCCAGTCAGCCGTGCGATAAATATTGGCAACGCTGGCAATCACAGCCTCCTCCCTATCTACAAAGGTCTTAAGAGTGCAGTAATGGTCTAGAACTGTAGAATAAAGATGATAAATAACACTGAGCTCTGATTCACCATCCTGATCATGACCCGAAAGACTCATGAGTGAGTCAAATTGTAAAGATTCAGATTCTTTCAGGTAAGTGCACACATCAGCAAGGGTGCCTGCTTTTACTAGCACTGTTGGATTGAAAGTTTCTTCCGTGATAAAATCGCCGATGCTCTCGCCGAATTTTGTGCTGAGACTGCTGTATATTTCTTGCTCTGTCACGATCAAACTTCTTTCTTCGCTAAAACGTGCTCTTCGCGCATCTTCTTCTGCAAATGCAAAAGACCTTCAATGAGTGCTTCTGGACGAGGAGGACAGCCAGGAATATAGATATCCACAGGTACGATTTGATCGACACCCTTGAGGACATGATATCCATGTTGCCAATAGGGACCCCCAGAGTTGGCACAAGAGCCCATTGAAATGACATACTTGGGTTCAGCCATTTGTTCATACAATCGTTTAACTCTAGTTGCCATCTTTAAGCTTACCGTTCCGGCCACGATCATGACATCTGCCTGACGGGGCGAGGAACGAGGCATAGCGCCAAAACGTTCCAGGTCATGTCGAGCAGCCGCAGCTGACATCATTTCAATAGCACAACAGGCCAGTCCAAACTGGAAATACCATTCTGATCCTGAACGGGACCAGTTGAGTAGTTTATCTAGAGAGGTAATGAGAATGTTCTCATTGAATTTATGATTCAGAGCACCCATTTATTTGGTCTCCGCTTCGTGCAACCGGGAAGCTGAATAGCGTCCGGCGCCATATTTTAGTTTCATTTTAACCCAATCGAGATCGCCCTTAACCCAAACATAAGCCAGTCCAACCATGAGGATCAGCACAAAGACAAAGACCTCAACAAAGGTGAGGAATCCCATATCTTTAAAAACCACCGCCCATGGAAAGAGGAAAACAACTTCAACATCAAATATGATAAAAATCAGAGCGACAACATAGAAACGAATATTAAACTGCAGCCAGCCTTCACCTTCAGGCACTTCACCACACTCATAGGTATCCATCTTTAGCTCTGTTTTATTTTTAGGGGAGATCAACTTCTGAATGATGAACCCTACGTACATAAGTAGGAAGGCAACTAAACCGAAAGCCAGGGCAATTCCATAGTGTTCCTGCATGATTTCTATAAGTCCTTTTCTTTCAACATTCGCGCGCCAATATAGACGGTTCTTAAAGTCTCTTCAAGCATCGAATCCCCTTAGCTAATACAAAGCTGATTCTTCAACACTTGAGTCTGTGTGGAGGCAATCACTATGCCACAATAATTGCTTAAACCAACTACTTGAAGTATTTCAATTTAGCTTTTGCTCATCTCAAGTTTGCCTTCTTCCTGGGCATCCACAACGGCGATGGCCGTCATATTAACCACATCCTGAACACTGGTTGAACCAACCTGCATGATATGCACCGGTTTATCCATGCCGACCAAAATCGGTCCAATGGCTTCAGCGCCACTCAATCGGTGGACAAGTTTATAACTAATATTCGCAGATTGGAGACCGGGGAAGATCAATACATTTGCGGATCCCTCGAGGGTGCTGAAGGGGTAGTGTTCATCTCTTATTTCTGGCAAGATTGCTACATCCGCATTCATCTCGCCGTCAACCATGAGCGTCGGGTCTTTCTCTCTGACCAGGGCGACTGCTTCCTTCACTTTCGTACCGTTGGCATGATCGGAGGCACCGAAATTTGAATAGCTGAGCATGGCCACTCTAGGTACCATCCCGAAGCGCCTCGCTTCCTCAGCAGCCATCAGTGTTATTTCAGAGAGCACTTCTGCATTTGGATCAATATTGACCGATATGTCAGCAAATATTTTCATGCTATCCTTGAAAATAAGTAAGAATAAACCGGCAACATGCTTGGTATCGGGACGCGTTCCTATCACTTGCAGAACAGGTCTTAAAGCAGAGGGATACTGTTGTGTAATTCCAGAGATTAATGCATCAGCTTCACCCATCTTAAGCATCATGGCAGCAAAATAATAGCGCCTGGCCATAAATCGTTTGGCAGCGCTCAGACTCACACCCTTACGTTGCCTCATTTTATAGAACGCATCAATGAACTCCTGGCGGCGTTCACATTTCAGGGGATCTACGATCTCTATACCCTTTAAAGAGATATTCAATTCCTTGGCGGTTTTTTTGATCTTTCCTTTTCTACCCACAAGGACAGGAAAGGCTATATTTTCCTCTCGGATCAAGTGAGTAGCACGAATCACCCTTTCATCTTCACCCTCTGGGAAGATGACCCGCTTCGGTGCTTGCTTAGCTCGATTGAACAAGGTTCGCATGAATTCGCGACCTTTCCCGAGACGAGCTTCTAACTCTTCCTTATATTTCTCAATATCGATCTGCTTCCGAGCCACACCTGATTTCATAGCGGCTTCAGCAACAGCAACAGATTCCTTGATCAATACCCGGGGGTCAAACGGCTTTGGTATGAGGTAATCTCTACCGAACTTCAGATGGTCCAGACCATAGACCTTGATCACCTCATCCGGAGTATCTTCTTTTGCCAGATTTGCCAGAGCAAGCGTTGCCGCCACTTTCATTTCATTATTGATCTCAGTTGCCTGCACATCCAGAGCGCCACGAAAAATGAAAGGGAATCCCAATACATTGTTAACCTGGTTGGGATAATCAGAACGACCGGTACCCATTATAGCATCTGGGCGGGCAGCCATGGCTTCCGGATAAGTAATTTCAGGGTCAGGGTTGGCCATGGCGAAAATGATGGGGTCGGGTGCCATGGTTTTCAGCTCTTCACCGCTGATGATGTCCTTTTTGGACAGACCTATGAATACATCCGCTCCATCGAGTGCTTCAACAAGGGTCCTACATTTGGTATCGTTGGCAAAAGGAATCTTGTACTCGTTCATTCCCTCTTCCCTACCCTTGTAGATAACACCTTTAGAGTCACACATGATCAGGTTTTTACGCTGAGCACCCATGCGTATATAGTGATCACTACAGGAGAGGGCCGACGCACCGGCACCAGAGACGACGATCTTAATATCTGCCATTTTTTTGCCAGTCAATTCCACAGCATTTAAGAGGGCAGCGGCAGAAATAATGGCAGTTCCATGCTGATCATCATGAAATACGGGAATATTCATCTCTTCCTTGAGCCGTTTCTCAATGTAGAAGCACTCTGGAGATTTTATATCCTCCAAATTGATTCCTCCAAAGGTGGGCTCGAGCAGTTTGACAGCGTCTATAAATTTATCCGGATCTTCTGTATCAACCTCCAGATCGAAGACATCAATATCCGCGAATCGTTTGAATAGGACACCTTTTCCTTCCATCACAGGCTTCCCTGCCAGAGCACCAATATTGCCCAGACCGAGAACAGCTGTTCCATTGGAAATGACAGCAACCAGATTCCCCTTTGCTGTATATTCATTGGCAAGGGCTGGATCTCTCTCAATCTCCAAACAGGGATATGCAACACCGGGAGAGTAAGCCAGGCTAAGATCCCGTTGGGTAACGAATGGTTTTGTGGATACGACCTCTATCTTACCTTTACGATCGCCCATGCTATGGTAGTGTAGAGCATCCTTCTTCGTGATCATTTCAAATGTCCCCAAATCAAGATGACATCCCAAAGTGAGATGTCATCTGTTTATTAATTATTGTGTTATAATTCAAATTATGTGAGTTTCTATTCCCAGAAATTTTTCAGTGCCAGTAAACCCTGTTGAATTTTATCTACATTTATTCCACTATAGGCAAATCGAATGAATACCCGATCTTCACCCGGTAATGGTCGACCAAAATGTTCACGAGAGCAGAATGAGACACCCGTCTCATGGAGTGCATCTAAACGGAATTTAGCTGCATCTGAATAAGCTTTCCGTTTGAATATTTCCGTAACATCAGGAAAGAGATAAAATGTGGTTTCAGGTTTCGAAACCTGCACCCCATCAATATTCAGAAGTGCATCCACCAGCACATCACGACGGATCTTCAATTCATCCAGGATGGCATCCTGTGGCTCTACTGGACCTTCCAGACAAGCAACACCGGCTACCTGAACAAAATGATTGGAGCAGGATTCCTGATTCGTATTGAATTTGGAGATTGCTTCTATCACTGCCTTTGGACCCGCTGCGCAACCCAGACGCCATCCAGTCATGGCAAACTTCTTAGAAAAAGTGTACAGAATTACGGTTCGCTCCGCCATACCTGGTAGGGAAGCAATACTTTTGCTTGTCCCAGAGTAACGTACTTCAAAGTATGCTTCATCCGACAACACCCAGAGATCATGCTTGATAGCCAGATCTGCCAACCACTGCATTTCTTCTGCCGTTGACTCTGCTCCAATGGGATTTTGATAGTTATTATAGATCAGAATGCTGGTTTTTTCTGTGATCTGTTTTTCGATTTCTTCACGATTAATGGTAAAACCAGTCTCAGAAGTCACATAGCCATAAGGCAATGCCTTCCCACCTAAGTACTCGATCTGAGATTCATAGATGGGGTAGCCTGGATTAGGATAAAGGGCTTCTGCACCTTCTTCCAGAAGCGTCCCGAGAAATTTGCCAATAACCGGTTTTCCCCCGGGTTGAACTGAAATATTTTCAGCGCTGAAACTAAGTCCCCGATCATTCCCGATATTCTCGGCGAGAGCTTCTCGCAGGGGCATAATGCCTGGGCCCGGAGCATAACCTGTTTTACCATCTTTAGCTGCTTTCACAGCTGCTTCGAGAACATATTCCGGTGTTGGAATATTCATATCCCCCAGGTGAAATGGATAGACCTGATTACCTTTTGCCGCCCAGGCCGCTGCATCAGCACCGACTGCAAAGGCAGTTTCAGTACCGAGACGACCATAGCGATTCGAAAATTTTCTCATATTAACCTCAATCTATTTAAACCGGCAGCTTAATTGGCTCCGAGTCTTTTTAGGCGTGAATCCCGATCATTGACAAAACGCTCAATTCCTTCGAGCAGCCAGCGTTCTGAGAGGTGCGCTTCTTCGAGAACCTCATTGAGTGAGCCACCCGAACGCCAGTTGTCATCCCAATCAGCCGTCATAGCGTATTCCAAAGATATACGACTGCCTGTCCAGTCCTGCATTGCGACAGCCGAAGCATTGGTGATAAAGGTAGAGTTCAGCCAATCGGCTTCGCTTACCATTTCCTGTTGATAGCTTTCAGATTGCATAGCAAACAGTTGTGGACTCACTGCAGCGACCAGCTTCACATTCAATCCGCGTTTATCTAGTTCAGGGAGTAGATTCACAATATTTGAAGTTGTGGCAGTTCCCTGGACGAAGATGGTTCCCATCTTCGGCATACCGGATCTATAATCACGGATAAGGTAGGCACCCTTGGCAGCATCCATATGGGAAGCCATACCCAGTTTTTTACGATCCGGTATAAGCACACCCGGCCGTGTAAGATGCAGCGCGATAAGCGCTACATCAGAGGCTAAAGCCGCAGTTATCATGGGTGCGACTTCATTGTGCTCCCAGGGATAGAGATTGATAACCTTTCCTTTGGGAAATAACTGAGTAACTGCTGGTGAATAAATACCAAAATGAGTCCTAGAGTCTTCGGCAGTTTCCGGTCCGGAGTGTCCTGCTATCCAGAGAACTTTACCCAATTTGACATCAGCATCCTGCACCATCTGGCTGAAAATTCGAAATGGACCATACTTCAGGTATGAAAAAGATCCATATGTTGAACAGGCTGCGAAAAAACCATTGAATTCTGATTCCGGATCCCTGGCAAAATTTGTAGCAGCAATTCCAGTACAGATACCAGCATTGGCGAATTCAGTAATGGCCTGTGGGAGCATAACTCCCTTCTTATTCTTGTCTCTTTCATAAAACCCGTAGCCATCAAAGCCACCAGAGGCTTTTCCAAATCCGGAAATATTGGTTGAATCGGCGAGATCAGCAGACATAGCTAGAAATAGTGGGCGGCCATAGTTTTTGCTGACATAGGCATTTAACCAGGCAGCATACTTTGACAACCCAGCTCTATTGGGAGCAGTTTCACCTGGCTCAGCAAAAAGATACGCCGGCAGATTCTGAATATCTGTCAACACAGGATCATTGATTGGGTTGCGATCTGTGTCAATCCAAACCTGATCTTCCTCGGTGGGTACACATTCCCCTAGCTCCACGAGACGATCTGCCAAATAGGCTACCAGGTCAGGATCCTGATCAAAGACCTGAAACACACGTTCCATATTGATACGGGTCTGCTCAACACGGGCTGCTTTTTCTGCAGGTCCCTCTTCATTATAACCTTCGAACTGGATACCATATTTATCGGTAAATTCTTTTTTGGTCTGCCAGAAAGTTGCATTGTTGAATTTGTGGGCGGCACCGTGGGATTTGTTGTCATAGACACCATATCCTCTGCCCTTACGGGTCTTAAACCAGGCCGCAGCCGGGGTTCCCTCTGAATTCTCATCCAGAGCCATGGTCAACATAGCAGAGTTGGTACTCTCCCACTCCGAACCATTCTCTGCGCCAAAGACACGCCATCCGTGAGAGGAGAACCAATCCTTGGGTGTGCCATATACTACAGATGAGAAGGGGCGATCGTCAATTCCAAAATCATTCCAGTCAACCAGAAAATGGAGATTACTCAGTCCAAGACCATAGGCTGAATTCAGAGATTCATGGGTAGCACCAGGTGTAAGACCACCCTCACCTTCCACAGCAAATACACGTACATCTTCTGCGCCAGCATATTTGAGAGCCATGGCCTCGCCAACGGCAACGGGCATTCCGTGGCCTGAAGGTCCTGTATTCGCTTTAAAAATATTTGTTTTACCGGCCATTTCAGCATGACCGGGAAGTCCACCCTTATTACGGAGAGTCAGTAGGTCTTCCCAGCTCAATACTCTGTCCTCAGGGCCCAGTTGATATCGAGCGTCTCCGGTTTCTTTATATTTCCGTTTGACTGCTTCATTGAAGACTGCCAGTAATGCATACATAACTGGAACGACATGTCCTGCAGAGAGGATAAATTTATCCCCAAAGCGTTTTTGAGGGTTTCGAATGTCCCATCGCATGGTACCACTCAGGAAAAGTGATACAAGCATATGAACTTTAGATCGGGATCCCCCGGGGTGACCTGATTGTCTTAAATTAAGCATCAGATCGATGAGCTGATCGATCATGTCTTTGATCTTTTCCCATTTTGGAAAAACATCTGGTGTAGACTGTAATTTAGACGTGCTGTTAGTCATACTTCCCTCTTCTTTTACCCGTGAAAGCTTACGCTAGGATTCGTTTTTTGTCAGGTGCGTAAGGTTTTTTGATCTGAGTACCTTTGCCATGGCGGCTTGGGCCTCATCCCACACGTCATGCATCCCGCATTCCGTGAGGAACTCACATGCATTTTCTTCTAAAAGACATTCGTTCAAAGCAAGAGGACCTTCCAGTGCTTCAACAACTTCCAGGACAGATATATCCTCTGGAGCTCTGGCGAGGCGAACACCTCCGGAAACACCACGAGTACTATTAATGATGCCCTGCTGAACAAGTGGCTTAAATAATTTTCTTAAAAAAGGTTCTGGTATTTTCTTCTCAAATGAAATATCACCAATGCTGATACGTTCTTCATCACCCTTCTCAACCAGGTACCGTATCGCTCTTAACCCGTATTCTCCAGCCTTTGTCAATCTAATCACGCCGATACTCCTTCTTTCGTGAATCCTTGTTGTTGCCCACTTTGGGTTGTATTACCGATGAAATACTATTTGTGAGAAAATTACTCTTAATAGCGAGAATTCCCAGATTAAGTTTAACTTTATTACGATAAAAATGATTGTTAGGGCTTTGTGAATACAATTCTATCCCTCACCTGTTGAGTTATTTCTTTGCAGGATCAGAGCAATGCCCAGGAGGCTGGCAACCAAGCCCAGACTCAAGAAAAAGATTTCAAGAAAGTTTCCCTGGCCATCCATAATGTGCCTCCACGCTTCCCATAGCGAGATCGCACCGACGACGAGAGCAGAATATCCAATTTTTTTATCTTCTTTCATATCTTTCCATAAACTTGGGAATTTCCATTGCCAATTCTTTAGCAGTACGGCAAATATGTTGCCAAACTGACCTACTGCACTGTCCTTGACAGGTTCAGCTATTCAGCCCTATTCTTTTGTTTGTATTATTTGAGTAGGGATATCTTTTGCGAAGAGGAGATTTGAGTGTGTGAGGAAATCCTGGCGATATAGATGCCAGAGGGGAGCGACATGCTTTTTTCATCCCGAGCATCCCAGTTTATCTCATACTCTCCGGTGCTCAAATGGGAGAGCTTTTGAGTGTAGACCACAGCCCCTTTTAGATCATAGATAGCTATCTCTCCCTCAAAATTGGAATTCACAAGATATGGAATGGTGACAAATCCATTGAAGGGGTTGGGATAGGCCTTCAGGAGCATAAAATTGCCAGGTTGTGAAACAAAGTCATCAATACCTGAGACCAGGAGCGCCTCCTTATGTATCCAAGCTTGCGGGTCAAGCTCAGCATGCAAAGGCACAAAGTTAAGCCCCACTGTATATTCCTGATCTTTTTCTGAATTCCAAATGGTGATGGTCGTGTCCTGGTTTGCTCCTTCAAAATACATGTCAATGGGCATCCGGAAGAGTTGATACTCTTTGAATTGGGACTGATTGATATGAATACTAACATTCGAAGTGCCTGATCCATTTGTATCATCTGCCAGCCACCACCAGAGATAGCTGGGTTTTCCTGTACCGTAGATCCATTGATCAAAGAACCATTCAAGACTCTGACCATAAATGGATTCCGCAACTCCCTGGAAATCTTCTGTGGAGGCATGGCTGAAACTATAGATCGCCCGGAATTGTGCCAGGGTCTCAAAAAATTGCTCATCACCAAGAATATGTCGAAGCATATGCAGGGTCCAGGCTCCTTTTCCATAAACGATATATGAAAATATCCCATCATCACCAAATAGACCGCTTGTGTCAGCGCGGTAGATGGAGCCAACATAGTCGTAATCTTTATCGGCCATATGTTTATGATAGGCCTCTTCTCCATATTTAGCCCCCCAGTACAGAGCCTCAGAATAAGTGGCAAACCCTTCGTTGATCCAGATGTGGTGAAAGTCACTGCAGGTGACCAGGTCGCCCCACCATTGGTGGGCTAATTCATGGGCAATTGTATTTTCACCTGAGCTACCCATACTGGAGCAGGTCTGATGCTCCATGGCACCGCCCCAGCCAAATTGAGCCATACCATATTTTTCATTTGCGAAGGGATACTCTCCGTAAGCCTCATTAAATATTTTCAGCATATTTGCAGTGAGATTCCAGCGATCCACATTGCTATGCAATTCAGCAGTACTCGGGTACATCCAGTATTCCAGAGGCATGGAATCACCATCGGCAAAATAAAATGTTTCAGTCCAGTAGTGATACTTGGTTATCGCTAGAGAGACGAGGTAGGTAGCGATAGGATATTTATGCTCCCAGACCCAGGTCTTGGTCCCATCACCATGATCCATTTCAGAGCTGAGCAGACCATTTGCCACCACGGTCAAAGCACTATCAGTCGTGACCTCGATTCTGACCGAATCAGCCTTATCCGTTGGGACATCTTTGCAGGGCCACCAAGTTGAGGCACCATAGGGTTCACTCAGCGTTGAGATCATGGGGATACCATTGCTTACCCAATTATCATCGACATATTCACGTTGAGTACTGAATAAGAATCCCTGAAAACCAACACCCTGAGGCTGTCCATGATAAGCGATTCCAACTGAAACAATATCATTGACCGAATAGCTACCATCCAGTGTAATGCTGAGAATGTCTCCTTCGTGTTGGAAGCTTGCCCCGTTTAGGTAAACAGAATCAACACTTAAAGCCGAATGAAGATCTAGCTCAATACTTTCCAGATATGGGATATCTGACGTCAGATGGACCTCTACTGCACCATAGAGAGTCTCATTTACGACATCAATATCCAAATCTAGATCATAATAGTGAGCATCCCATCGACCGATATCTGTTCTTAAGGACGCTTTCGCCAATTGATCATAATTCCTTGCCATCATTGACAGGGGTTTGCAGGGTACATTTTCCGGTTCGACCCATTGGGACCAGACCAGAGTTGAGATGCAAAAAAATATCAATGTCCTAGCTAGGTTCATGCTTCCTCATAGTTAATAGCTAAAGCTAAGACATACTTGAATCAATATTCAAGCTATTTTGCTTTATTGCTTTGGGATGGATAGGCTGGAAAAGGCTTAGCTCGGCCAGAAGTTTGAGTCGTTCCAGACTTGTTCGCGAAAATCTTCTTCAAGTGCCATGAGCTTCCGGTGATGATCAATCTCCCAATCTGTCAACCAGGTGAAGAGTTTTTTTATCTCAGGATCTGTGGCCAACTGCTCTTCTTTTTGATAGAATTTGAAGGCTTTCTCCTCAAGGGTCAAGGCGATACTTATGGCTGATGAATCAAAGGCGCTGTTACGCAATTCCATAAGAAATGATTTGTCAATGATGGGATCCTTGAAGCCAAAGGCCAACTCTTCTTCTGTAGGGAGTACCACTTTCCCCTCATCCATGAGATTTTTGAAGGTGATCTGGAGAAGTTGCAGGTGATGTTCTTCTTCTTTGACCATATGCTCAAAAATTTCTCTGGCAACAGCCGATGTGGCTGTTTTTGCCGCCATGCTGAAAAATTCTTTTCCATTCATTTCCAGGAGGATGGCCCGTTTTAAAACATCCTGGACAGATTTGAATTCACTGGATCTCTCAGAAGCATTCATGCTGATATTCCTTATTGTTTCCCGGCTTTACCCTGAGTGGCTTGTTCCTGCTGTTCTTTTCGATAGATGGCACAATGCTCAATATCTGCATCCCTAAAAGTGGTCAGAGGATTGTAATCCCCTTCAAAACGCATCTCACAGGAATTTGCCGCTTCAATCCCGGCCGGACATTCAATATCATAAACCGGACAAAACCCATCACGCCTTGCGCTTGTCTGATTTTTTTTCATCTTTTGAATCTCCCTCAACAATCATTCCCTACACTCAATAAGAACGAGGGCTATTTAGTCTTTGCCTGAAATTCAAGCAAGGTTCGCATATAATTATCACGAACCAATGTTTGAGGTTTTGGAGAATGGATCAAGCTCATACTTCCCTTCATCTGGGAAATACTCTGGTATTCATTTTCATCCATCCATATGATCAGATCTTTTTCGATGGTTTTCATCAACCCAGGTCCATGGGTCATAAGCGCAGAGGTGAGCATGGTGACATCGGCACCGGACATGACCAGCTTAAGCACATCCTTGGCAGTATGGACGCCACTGGTGGCAGCAAAGCTCATGTTCACATTTCCACGTAATATGGAGATCCATCTCATGGGAAGCCGAATGTCACGACTATGGCTTAAATGTATCTGGCGTTTTATTTCCAGCTTCTCCAAATCAATATCCGGGTGGTAAAAATGATTAAACATGACGAGCGCATCTGCGCCAACACCTTCTAATGCTTTGGCAAATGCCGGAAGGGAGCTGAATCTGGATCCAATTTTAACGGCCACCGGGATATCTACGTTGGCTTTCACCCAACTCACAATATCGGTGTAGCGCTTTTCCACATCGGCACTACTCTCATTGAAATCCACCGGCAAATAGTGAATATTCAATTCCAGCCCGTCAGCTCCAGCGTCTTGCAATTTCTTGGCATATTTCATCCAACCGCCAGGCGTAGCACCATTGAGGCTGGCTATCACAGGGATATCAACACCCGCTTTAATTTTACGCAGATTTTCCAGATATTCCTGAGGACCCGAACGAAATTCGTGAGCCTGTGGGAAAAAACTCAGGGATTCAGCATAGGATTCAGTACCATAATCCAAAAAGAATTCCAGGGAACTATCTTCCTGCTCAATTTGCTCTTCAAAGAGAGAAAACAACACCACTGCTGAAGCGCCATTGTCTTCCAGGATTTTAATCTGATCAAGTTTTTCAGTTAATAGTGAAGCTGAGGGAACTAAAGGATTCTTTAATTCCAGGCCCATATAATTTGTACTTAGTCGCATATCAATTATTCCTTTATGATCTTCACTTAAGCTTCATCGTATGACATGGCAGCAAGCTTGGCATAGTATGCGTACTTTTCCTTGGCTGCTACATCAGAGGCTTCAATATATTTGTCGGATAGTTGTGGATCAATGCGGCTGAGAATTGTAAATCTCGTTTCATTCATCGAATACTCCCGAACATGTCGCTGGGGCGGTTTAGAGTCCAGTTTAAGGGGATTCTTTCCTTCCAGGGCTAGCATGGGGTTGTAGCGATAGAGTGTCCAATAACCACTCTCTACTGCTAATTTCTGCTGATTCATGCCCTTGGCCATGTCTATGCCATGGGCGATACACTGACTGTAGGCAATAATGATGGATGGACCATCATAGGCCTCAGCTTCCATGAAGGCTCTGACGGTCTGGGCATCATTTGAGCCCATGGCTACCGATGCCACATACACATTTTTGTAACTCATGGCCATCATTCCCAGATCTTTCTTACCGGAAGGTTTACCACCGGCAGCGAACTTGGCAACAGCACCGAGAGGTGTGGCCTTAGATTTCTGTCCGCCAGTATTTGAGTATACTTCTGTATCTAGAACCAGGATATTGACATCTTTTCCTGAGGCTAAAACATGGTCGAGACCACCGAATCCAATATCGTAGGCCCAGCCGTCGCCACCCATGATCCAGACACTCTTCTTAACCAGATTGTCTGCAACGGAAAGCAGTTGCTTGGCCAGAGGTGATCCCAGTTTCTCAACGATGCTCATCATTTGCATGACACGAACGCGTTGTTCAAAGATCTCCGGCTCGTTGGTCTGGGGTGCCGCAATGATGGAGTCAACAAGTTCAGCACCAATATCATCTTTAAGTAGGCTCATGAGTTCAACAGCATGTACTCTGTGCTTATCAATTGTGAGACGGTATCCCATACCAAATTCAGCATTGTCTTCAAAGAGTGAGTTATTCCAGGTCGGACCACGACCCTCTGAATTCTTTGCCCAGGGTGTGGTTGGCAGGTTACCACCATAAATAGATGAGCAACCCGTGGCGTTTGCAATAACCATGCGATCACCGAAAAGCTGTGAAGTAAGTTTCACATACGGTGTTTCACCACAACCCACACAGGCGCCTGAAAACTCAAAGAGAGGCTGGAGGAGCTGAGAGCCCTTCACTGTTTCATGCTTAATATTGGTTCTGTCGATCTCGGGTAGATCTGTGAAGAAATCCCAATTGACCCGCTCTGAATCCCGGAGAGGGCGTTGGGGGGCCATGTTGATAGCCTTGCGACTCAGATTAGTCTTATCGCGGGCAGGACAAACCTCAACGCAGAGATTACATCCCGTACAATCTTCGACTGCTACCTGGAGAATATATTGTGATCCTTCCTCCCATTCTTTGCCCTTAGCATTAACATGCTTAATGGTTTCAGGTGCACTATTGAAGGCATCTTCTCCAGTAATTTTGGGACGGATAGCTGCATGGGGACAAACCATGGCACATTTATTACACTGGATACAGATATCTGCTTCCCATACTGGAACTTCCAGGGCAATATTTCTTTTTTCCCACTGTGTCGTTGCCGTTGGCCAGGTACCATCAACAGGCATACCACTTACAGGAATGCCATCTCCACGCCCGGCAATGATCTCAGCTGTCACTCTTTGAACGAATTCAGGTGCGGCCTCTGGAACGATTAGTCTGTTGGCATCAGATCCGGAGAGTGTGGATGGTACAGTCACTTCGAAAAGGTTGGAAACAGATTGATCCACAGCAGTGAAGTTCTTCTCAACAATGGCATCACCCTTTTTGGAGTAGGTCTTCTTGATCGCTTCCTTGATCTTGGCGATGGACTCATCCTTGGGAAGAATTCCTGAAATCGCAAAGAAACAGGTCTGCATGATCGTATTGATACGCATGCCCATACCGGTGGCTTTTGCAACTGATACAGCATCGATGACAAAAAATTTGAGCTTCTTGTCAATGATCTGTTTCTGGTATTTGCGGGAAAGTGCTCCCCAGATCTCATCCTTGTTCAAGTGACTGTTCAGTAAGAAGGTGGCACCATCTTCAGCTGCATCGAGAACGTCAAACTGTTCCATTAATTCGTATTGGTGACAGGCGATAAAATTTGCCTTATCAATCAAATAGGTTGATTGAATCTTGTCTTTTCCAAAACGCAGATGAGAGGTGGTTGTACTTCCTGATTTTTTAGAGTCATAGACAAAGTGACCCTGGGCATAATTGTCAGTTCCCTCTCCAATGATCTTGATAGAGTTTTTATTGGCTCCCACCGTTCCATCAGCACCCAAACCATAGAATAGACCTCTAAAGACATCGCCTTTGACTGTTCTATACTCTGGATCATAGCTCAGAGATGTATGAGACACATCATCGTTGATACCAATGGTAAAATGATTCTTGGGTTTCTCTTTTAACAATTCATCGTAAACAGCTTTTACCATGGCTGGAGTAAATTCCTTGGATGATAGTCCATACCGACCACCAATGATGTAAGGGATCTTTTCAAACTGGAAGTAATCCTCAATGGCAGCTTCTGAAAAAGCAGTTACTGCATCCTGATACATAGGCTCACCAGCACCACCAGGTTCCTTGGTTCTATCCAGAACAGCGATCTTCTTCACTGAGGCAGGTAGAGCTGAGATAAAATGCTTAATAGAAAAGGGTCTGAAAAGACGGACCTTGAGCATTCCAACCTTTTCACCCTTTGCAATCATATGATGAACTGTTTCCTCAACCGTTTCAGCTCCAGAGCCCATAATGACGATCACACGTTCAGCATCCTCAGCACCTAGATAGTCAAATAGGTGATATTGACGGCCAACGATCTTTGCAAAACGATCCATCGTCTTCTGAACGATCTCGGGAGTGGCTGTGTAGTATGGATTAACGGTCTCACGTCCCTGGAAGAAAACATCGGGGTTTTGAGCTGTACCCCTGAGAACCGGATGGTTTGGATTCATACCACGATTACGGTGTGCAATAACCCATTCATCATCGATCATGCCCTTGATGTCGTCATCTGTGAGCTGCTCGATCTTCATCACCTCATGTGAGGTTCTGAAACCGTCAAAAAAGTGAATGAATGGTACGCGTGCCTGAAGTGTGGCTGATTGGGCAATAAGAGCTGAGTCCATGACTTCCTGAACCGAGTTGGCGGCCAACATGCCCCAGCCAGTGGAGCGTGTTGACATAACGTCAGAGTGATCACCAAAAATAGAAAGCGCCTGTGCTGCCAGAGATCTGGCAGAGACATGGAAAACCGTTGCGGTCAATTCACCGGCAATTTTGTACATATTGGGAATCATGAGAAGCAAGCCCTGGGAAGCAGTAAAAGTTGTTGTTAGCGCGCCTGTCTGCAAGGCTCCATGCACTGCTCCGGCTGCTCCACCCTCACTCTGCATTTCTTCAACAGTTGGAATGGTACCCCAGATATTTCTTTTACCCTGGGCTGAGAAAGCATCCGCTAACTCCCCCATATTTGATGAAGGGGTGATGGGATAGATTGCGCAGATCTCATTGGTTTTGTGCGCTATAAAAGCTGCTGCTTCGTTTCCGTCGATGGTTACCATCTTACGTTTCATTTATTTCTCCTGCCTATGATATATGGAATTGATCTTGAAATTTTTTCGTAGAGCATCTCAACAACCTATGTAAATATCATGCCAAATGCACCCTCCTTGGAGATTTTTTTGCATTTGTGATGATTTTTGTCATGGGATTCCACTTTTTAAACAAAATCCCCGAATAAAAATGAAGATTTAGAGGAAGTATTTAATTCCAAATTGAAATTTTGAATAGGAATTCTGGACGTCAACCTTGCGCTCTGAACCACTAAAGAGCGTATGATTTAGATCGCTCTGCCACTGCTCGTTTCTAAAAGCGAAGGTAAGCCCAAGCCCTGAACTAAATTGGTATGCAATCCCCGTATCAAGACGAATGATATCATCCAGGCGATAGCTCAGCGGGTCATTTTTCAGAGAGGCTGCAAACGATATATCCAGAGGTGAGAGAGACCAGAGCATGGCGAGAGAAAATTCATGTACATTTTGAACCGAAAGATTGATCTCAGAAGCAACGATTTCATCCAGATCATTCCCCTGAGCATCTATGAGATTACTTTTCATGGAAGAACTTGAGTAGCTGTGGAAACGATAATTCACACTGACTTCCAAAGGATCTACTGAGAAACTCAGACCTGTACCAATACGCCAGGGACCCCAAGCAGCATATTCCAAACCAACGATTGACTCACTATGCCAGACTTCCTTGGTGCCGTCGTCAAACCATTCAATGGTATCGTTGGTAGAGGATTCGGAAATGGATATTCGAGAGGGAAATTCAATCGTGGCTCCTATACGAATTGCATCAGAAAATTCGCTGGAAAGACCCATACGAGCAGAAAAACCTGTATAATGTGGTGAAAATGACAAACTATCTAAATACTCGGTGTAAGTATAATTGTCCTCTGTATCAAAATCTTGAAACACTTTATGGTAGGCGTTCTCACCACTCAGGAAGCTCACCGAGAATCCTACGCTTGTGTTCATGGTTGCCAGAAACGAAGTTCCTGCCGTCAAGGCATAGAGTACCCCTTCTTGCCTGTCACGGTGGGTATATTCAAAATTGTCCCCAGTATCGCTGTCCACCCCCTTAAACTCCTGGATACTATTGAAAGAATACAAAGGTTGCAGGTTGAAGCCCCACACCCAGGAACCTCTGTAGACATTAACGGGATAAATGTAGCTTATACTATTAAAACGAAGGCCCCTGGATGTGATGGGGGCATCTGTTTTGGAATCGTAAACACTCTTTCCTTCGATTTGATCAAAACTAAGATCAGCACTAAAAAAACTCCGCTCAACATAACTCAATAAGGCAGGGTTACCCAACAGGGCATTGCTTTCAGTGGTAGCAGCAGGTAGGGCAACACTCTCTGCGCCCGAAGTACCACTTACTCCGTAATAGGGTCGGATGACGTCTAGATAACTCTGGGAAAATAGATTGGCGCTCCACAACAGCATGGCAATAAAAAGAAATTTCATTTTCATCTGCTGACTACTTCTTGGTTCTTGTGCGCTGGTTCTCGTCAGCCTGTTCTGTTTTTTCCGGCTCTTCCTGTTTAACGGGTTGTGGATTAGGTTTTTGAACCCGTTTGTTTACTCGTTTGGTATCCCTTGAGGGTCGAGCATTTCTAAGGGCTGGATTCTTATTATCGGGCGCATTGGGTTTGATCACCACTGGGGTAGATGCTGCTGGAGCTGCGGTTGATACCCCCCCCGCTCCAATACCAATTGGCTGACTATTGGTAGAACTCTTGGAATCTCTTAGTCTGTCACTCCCCTGCTTATCTTCTCTCCCATACGTTCTCCCTATAACAGGGGTCGCCTGGTCACTTTGGATGTAGACAGGTGCATAATAAGGGTGGTGATAATCGTAATAATTGTAGGGACTATAGTAAGTTGCACCATATCCCCCATAGTAATCAGTATAGGGTAATACAGGCTCCCAATAAGGATCCCAACCCGAATATACTGAGCCACCTATTGAACTTCCCCCGACAACTTGGGTTGTCACAGTATTGTAAGTTTGGGGTAGGGTTTGGGGTGGATTGAGCATGGTATAGCAGGACTGAAGGAAAAGAATTCCGGAAAAAAGGATCAGTATTTTAATCTTCCCTCTCATAACTGAAGGGAAGTTAGCCCCGTTTGATAATGATGTCAACATTGGAACCCCTTTCTGCAGATGATCAAACGAATCGGGAAATGATTAGTTCCCGAAGGCAGAAGGCATCAGATCAACAGTGAAAATAGAAGAATGACTACGGTAATCCCCACGGCAGACAATACATAGAGTCCAAGTGCAATGACAATGGCAAGAAGAGATGTAGTAGCGAAGGAGAATAATTCGATACCGTAAATCGTTCTTAGCCCAATATATGCTATGTAAATGGTCATGAAAATGGATGCAAGACCGCCAACCAGAGGGAGAATCAGAAGTAAACTGGCTGTCCCACTTGAGTAGGCAAAGATCCTGAAAATCAGACGGAAATCATAGATCTGCAGGTTTCTCCATCCCATTGAGATATGAAAAGCGTAAGCAGCGATAAATTGCAGGAGAATCACTGAGATAGGATAAATGAGCACCATGATCTGAGAAAAATTCTCAGGTAGATCCAGCATCTCCAGCAGCTCAGGGTTCTGGGGCAAGAGCATGGCAGGATCAGAGCCATTCAGGGCAAAGGTCCATAAAAAGGTGAAAACTTGTATGGCTACTGTGTACAGGAGTGCATCACCAAAACTGGCGACGCGTCTCATAACGCTGAAGGTCTTAGCAGGATGAAAAAGAAATGCTTTTACCGTTTCAATAAAAGCGACAAAAAATCCTGTCTCGTGCTTCTTTTCCCAGGGCGGCCCATCAACTAATAAGGGTGGTAACTCTTGTTGTTCAGGTTGTTCCATTTGACTCAATTAACTGTTTCCAACTCAATCTGCAATAAAAAAAGCCCCGTTTCCATGAAGAATGGCATACGGGACTTAAGTAATTGAGTATAGCTGTTTTTTAGAAGGCTTTTTTCATCCTGATAAGAAAGTCCTCGGCATTCTCAAACCCAGTTGAACGGAGTGCAGTTAATTCTACACCTGCATTGAGAAATATATAACTAGGAACCCCTTTAATGGAGAATTGCTCAAGAAAATGCTGCTCAAAATCACCACTTTGGTGGGTCATATCGATTTTAATAGCTGTAAATCCCTTTGATAGTTTCACTACCTCTGGATCTGAGAAAGTGAATTTATCCATCTCCTTACAGGGAATACACCAATCAGCATACACATCGATCATAATTGGATCTTCGCTGGTGAGTAGGACAGAGAATTCCGATTGGGATAATGGATGCATCCAATTTATTCCCTCCAGATAATTCTCTGGCTCGGGAACGCCCATCCAGGTACCGATTATGATGAGAAGAATGGCAACCACTTGCTTAATCCGGTTGAATGTTGGATTGCCCTCACCACTTTTATCAAAGAGGATGAGATGGATACCAGCGCCAATTAGAAATATTGCCATAACCAGGTTCGCATAGTCTCCCAAGAGGGGCATGACGAAATATATTGCCATAGCAATGAGGATGAAGCCGAAGATCACGCGGACCCCGATCATCCAGGTGCCAGATCGTGGTAGTGCTGAAATCTTGCTGGAATACATAGCTAGGAAGAGGTAGGGTATACCCAAACCCATGGCCAGTGTAAAGAACATGGTAAAGCCCAAAACCACATTTTGCTGGGCTGCAACGTAGGTCAGGAGTCCAATCACAAAAGGACCTACACACGGAGCAGCCACAATACCCAGGGTCAAACCCATAAAAAAGGATCCAAAAATTCCAGCTTTGGATTGACTGGCTGCCGTCATCAAACCTGTGGGTAGCCTGAACTCATATACGCCAAACATGGAGAGTGAGAGAGCGATGAGCAGCACGGCAATACCAATGAGAACCCATGGATTGGTCAAGAGAGCGCCAAATAATCCGCCTCCAAGTGCGGCTGCCACACCTAGAATAGAATAGGTCACGGCGATTCCCAGTACGTATGCCAGAGCCATCCAGAATGTGCGTCCCCTACTCGTTTCCCGTCCACCAAAAAAACTAATGGTGATGGGAATCAAAGGATAGACACAGGGTGTTAAATTAAGGGCAAGTCCGCCAAAAAATATAATTGCGAAGGTTAGAATGATCCCATACTTGTTAACTAATCCTGAAATGTCATCATCTTCGGTAACTTCTGTTTCCATCGCACCAGAGGATTCATCGGTGCTAAGAAACATATCTGCGTTGATGATATTGCTCTGTGACGGATCAGCCACAATGGGGAGTGAATAACTATATTTTACTGTGGATGGGATGAGACATTGAACATCATCACAGGCTTGATAAAATACTTCTCCCGTGAGTTCCAGGGTCCCTTCTGCGGCAGAAGCCACCAGAAGAGATGTTCTGAGGATCAAGCGGTCCCCATATACTGCTGCCGGTTCTTTTACACCCGCAACAGACAGCATATCAGCCTTTGGAAATTTCCAATCACTGAGGCTCAAGTCCATTCCCACAGCCTCAATAGAGGGTGAAATGGGTATTATGAATTCGTCATTACCTTCAGGTCCGTAAACATGCCATGGTGACTCGATATCAATGACAAGAGCAAGCTCAAGTCTTTCGCCAAGCACAATTGCATCACGAGAGCTGACCAAATCCACAGTGAGAATGTTATCTGCTTCGAACTGTGCTAAAAGGGTGAGGTTACTTAGAAATAGAATGCTTAAGATTAAAACTTTGCTGGCTCGGTACATTATTCTGGATATTCCTTTTTAACTGAAAAGATCTTTAATCGTCCCCAATATGGGATGTTTCTTTTGATACCAGGCTTTGGTGAAGGTTACGCGATTCATATCAAATACCTCCTTACCAAGGTTTACAAAAGCCTCTCTCTGGTCGTAGGCGGACCAATGCACGCCTGGCATCTCTGGGGATAATAATACATCAGCTTCTTTGTTCAACATGTCACGATAATGACAGGATCGGATATTTTCACTCTGACTCATAATGGCCATAGCATTGTCCATATCAGTGATTGGAGAAATACCTTGCCCCACGTCGACAGCGAGGACAAAATCAGCTCCCATCTCCCGCGCCATACGGATGGGAACCTGTTGTGAGACGCCTCCATCAACCAGTGTCCGCCCTCCAAGCACTACCGGGGGTAGAAAGCCAGGGATGGCAGTAGAGGCCAAGACTGCATCCAGAAGCGAGCCTTCCGTAAAGTAAACATCCTCACCATTGTAGAGATCAGTGGCAACAATGCCTAATCGAGTATTTGAATTCGACCAGGTATCATCCACGATGGCAACTTCCATTGCATCCCGGATTCTATCCTCTCGCACTAGTCCCAGTTTGGATTGCGCCAGATTAATAACGATACGGTCCTGGATGGCTGAGGATACTTGATGCCAGAATGATTCTCCAACTCGGCCTTTGTGATTCATCAGATGGAGACCAAGTTTTTGAAAGGGGTCGCTCTCGACCATGCCATTCAGTTCTTCAGCGGTGGCTTCTGCTGATCCAATTCGCGTATAAACTGCAGCCACGAGAGAACCCATACTTGCGCCGGTGATGATATCCGGTTTGATTCCCATCTCTTCCAGGCGTTTCAGCACACCAATATGGGCGAAGCCTCGGGCTCCCCCACCACCCAATGCCAGACCAAAAAGAGGACGAGACATGGCTTACTTCTGGTACGCTTCCGATGACACAATACTGGTTTTCAGAATGGTCACTGATTCAAGTGGATTATTGCCATTATCTCGCTCCAATGTAGCAACTTGATCTACCACATCCATGCCTTCGACCACTTTTCCAAACACGGTGTATTTACCATCGAGTTGGACCAGAGTGCCGAGGCAGAAATAAAATTGGCTTCCACTTGAAAGCCTTTCAGGATTCACATCATCTCCTGTTCTAGCTGCTCCAAGAGTTCCTCTGAGGTGGGGTTGACCAATTTCAGCGGGAATTCTTTCGCCGATACCACCTGTACCATCATCGCTGCGATCTGCATTATCACGGGTTAAAGGATCTCCACCCTGAACCACAAATCCGGGGATAACTCGGTGAAAATATATTCCATCAAACTGCCCTGTTGACGCCAGGTTCTTAAAGTTTGCGGCATGAAGAGGTGTTTCAGCTTCATAGAGATCTATAATGACGGTTCCTAAACTGGTCTCCATCTTGACGTATTCATCAGTTGGAATTTTTTCTTTTTTGCTGCATCCGATGATCAAGACGAGTATCGTTAGCCCTAGGACGCTTTTTAATGGTTTGTTCATTTTGATTTTGTCTCCACTAATATTGGTTTTGACGGTTGATCCTGTTCAGCCAGGTATATTTCAAGTTTGTCCCCTACCCTTTCTCTGACTGTTCTCAGAGCCAACGCAGGATCATTATTCTTTTCACTCAGATGTGCCAGCATGACACCCCTTAGTTTACCCAACTCAGACAGCATGGCAATAAATTCAGAACTGTCAAGATTGGAAAGGTGTCCCACACGAGAATCGACACGGGCTTTCAAATGAGGCGGGTAGGGTCCATCCCAGAGCATGTCCCGATCATGATTAGCTTCCATGACCAGAAAATCGGCATGCCGCATCAGGAGGAAATTATCCTCTGTGACAGCACCCAGATCAGTTAGATAGCCCAGGGTCTTCCCGCCACTCTCGACTAAAAATCCAGTTGATGAATTTGAATCATGCAAGGTGGGTACGCTGGTGACCCTCATAGATCCCAGCTCCATCACTTCTTTCATCTCAAAATGCCGAATTCTTTCCGCTCCATTAAACTTCCTGTGACCCGCTCGTTTTGTGGCGGGATGCATGAGCAGTTTGACCTTATGTCTACGGGAGAGGATACTGGCGCCCTTGATATGATCACCATGCTCGTGTGTTATCAGGCAGGCTTCCAGATCATCAGGTTCCAAACCTCGGATCTGCATGCGCCGGCGTATCTCTGCGCCACTGAATCCGGCGTCTATGAGCAACATAGTGTCCTCATTCCTGACAATACAGGCATTGCCCCCACTTCCGCTCCCCAGCATGATCATTTCAAGCATATAGTCTGGCAAACTCCTTAATTCTTGATCGCACACACATATCAATTTTTCAAATTAGGGCTGCACTGAGTCAATTCAACTAAAAACTCACTGTTTCATCACATCCCCACATTCAAGCATGATAAACTGGGAAAAACAATTGTCTAGATAACTCCCCCCATTTAAACTTCAAGGCCATGTCGCAATTGGAATTTTTTAAACCTCCTGTAAAAACCCCTGTTCGATCAGAAGTTAAACTGATTGCAGCAACGCTTAATTTTCAAATAAAGCTGATCGAAGTCCTCTCTTCGAGAGATGCAGATCGGATCATCGAAATATCACAGGGCCTGATCAAGCCATTTGGTGCAGATACAGCTTTTACAAAAAAAACAGTTTGGAAATATTTTAATCACCCTCATACCCTCCCCTTCGTTGGACTTCTTAGGAATGAGATCATTGGATTTCTCGTGGGTGTTCCCCTGGAAAATTTCAGTGATGAGAATTGGGCGATGGCGGATCCAACACTGGGAGATCATGAAACAATTTATACCTATGCATTCGTCTTCGATGAAAAGCATCGGGATCAGGGCTATGCGAAAATGCTGAAAAAGGTGTACATGAACTGGCTGAAAAAAAGGGGCTACCTCTATGTTTCCGGTCACGTCAGAGAAGGTATCTCACAGCAATTTTCTTTGCATACCCGCGTCCTGAGAAAATTTCCCAATTGGCATGAAACTGGCAAGGTTTTCGAATACTATCAGCGGCCATTGCGCTGATTTTGAAAACCCTTATTGATTCTCTAAAGACACGGAGGTCCTGTGTTCAATAAACTTGTTGTTTCCCTCATGCCCCTGGCACCCCGCTTCATTGTAAAAATGATCTCAAAACGCTATATCGCTGGCGATGACGCAGCATCAGCCATTGCTAAATGTCTGGCATTGCAGTCCCTGGGGTTTGTGACAACCATGGATATCCTTGGTGAAGCAGTGACCAGAGAATCACAGGCGGAAGAGAGTCTTCGGTCATATCTCGCATTGATCGCTGAGGTCGCCAATAGTGGTATTGAAAAAAATATTTCATTAAAACCTACTGCCCTGGGTTTGGCTGTATCCAAAGATCTGGCTTTTAAGAATATTTCCACCATTGTGGATACAGCCCATAAGTCGGGCATCTTTATTCGTCTTGATATGGAGGACTCTCCCTATACAAGTCATACCCTGGAAATTTATGAGCAACTTAGGAAAGACCACCCTTTGCTGGGGACGGTTATCCAGGCCTACATGCGCCGCAGCCTTGATGACGTAAAAGCCGTTGCATCCCATGGCGGGAATCTACGAATTTGCAAAGGCATTTATAAGGAATCACCAAAAATAGCCTATCAGGGTAAGGATGAGGTCAGGGAGAACTACCTGCAGCTCTTGCGTGAGATGTTCAGCCAGAAAGCTTATGTGGGGATTGCAACACACGATCCCTACCTTATTGACCAGGCGCTCATCATGATCGATGAAATGAAGATTTCCTCCGACACCTATGAATTTCAGGCCTTACTTGGAGTTCCTATCGTGGATCGATTGAATGAGCTCATCCAGCAAAATCATAAGGTGCGTATCTATGTCCCCTTTGGAGTTGATTGGTACGCCTATTCCAGTCGCAGGCTCAAAGAGAACCCCGATATTGCGGGCTATGTCCTTAAAAATCTTTTCAGATTGAATTAAGTATGCAAAATATTTCCCAGCTAGAATTGGTAGAACTCCTCACCAAATCCCAGACCATAGCCATCGTCGGTGCGTCACCAAATCCAGCTCGCTCGAGTCACTGGATCAGCAAATATCTCATGGAACAGGGCTATACAGTGATTCCGGTCAATCCTGGTCATGATGAGCTTTTTGGACTCAAATGTTACCCAGATATTGAGAGTATTGAAGAAGACATAGATATCGTCAATATCTTTCGCCGGTCTGACCAAGTCATCCCTATTGTAGAAAGCGCCTTAAAAAGAGCTAAACTGCAAATGATTTGGATGCAGGACAATGTTTTCAACCAGGCTGCCTTTGACCTGGCTAAGCAGTCCGGTATTCCGATTGTGATGGATGATTGCATATACAGAGTCCACCGCCAGCTCTAAAATCTTTTCCGATTCTCCACAACGAATTGACGAACGACACGAATTTATTAATGGCTCCGTTTGGATTTTTGCATGCTGAAAAGCACAAGCATGTTCAGGCGGGTAATTTTTGGTAAGCCTTCCTTATTAGGCTTAGCTACATCCTATTCAAATTTCGTTTTTTTTCGTTTGATTCGTTGTAAAAAGAGCTGGACTAGCTGGAACGTTGTCCCCAGTGGAGTTTTTTACGTAATTTTTCGTAGAATGTGTTTTCGGGTAAGACTACCAACTGTATTCTATAGGAACTCGGTCTGATACGAATTCTAATACTTGGATCGATTTCACGAGTGTCCTTCCCATCGATATGCAAACGCGCTTGAATTTCATCCTCTGACAATTTTATATATATACTTTTTTCACCAGTCAACACAACCGGGCGAACGGAAAGTGTATGTGCAGAAATTGGAGTGATGAGAATGGCCTCCAGACTAGGATCAATGATAGGTCCGCCAGCAGAAAGCGCATATGCAGTGGAACCGGTGGGTGTTGAAATGATGAGTCCATCTGATAGATAACGATTCAGCAATTCATCACCAACTCTGACCTCAAGTGCCAAAAGAGTAAACACATCCGCTCGCTCGATGACCACATCATTGAGAGCCCAAAGCGTCTCCTCGCTGCCATCCGGGAATTCCAGTCGACAATTGAGCACCATTCGTTCTTCAATGTGGTAATGACCATTCAGAATCTTCTCAAACTCTGTACGCCAATCCCTCTCTAAACTGGTAAGAAAACCAAGACTTCCGAGATTTATGCCTAAAATTGGAATGGGATATCTCATAACTGCCTGGGCGGCTGATAAGAGGGTTCCATCACCACCAATGGAGATAATAAAATCAAGATCCTGGGGGATTTCATTTTCAGGGATGGCATTGACCTTTGGATGGCTCAAATTGAGAAGGTCGGAAAAACTGTCAAGAATATAAAGTTCATGCTCGGCCGAGAGAAGCCTCTCCAGTATTTCAGATACATGACTTGCTATTTCCTCATCACTTTGGAATCCCCAAATGGCAAACTTCATTATTAGCTCCCGGTGCTCAATTTTTGTCCAGGGCTTCCTCTTCCCAATTTCCTTCAGAAGTCTGTACAAGCTTGTCAATTTTCTGTTTGGCAGTATCCAAGCGTTCCCTGCATACTTTGATGAGCTTGAAAGCCTGCTCATTGTGCTCAATGGCATCATCCAGATTCAACTCTTCACCTTCAAGTTTGGAAACCAATGCTTCCAGTTCGGCCATAAGCGATTCAAATGATTTGTCTTTTGCATTCATGATTAAATTTAGAGCCTTCCTATTAGGAATAATACATTATTTTTTAGAGCCGATGGCATCCACCGTTGAGTCAATTTCTCCGTCTGCCAAACGAATCTGAATCTTGTCCTTCAATTTCACTTGATCGACAGATCGAATGATCCTTCCTTCTTTACTACTGAGGATGGAGTAGCCTCGGTTTAAGATCGACAAAGGATTCAATGCCGCTATTTGTTGGCTGAGGCCCTCCAGCTTATTGTTGAGATAAGTGAGCCTGTCTCTACTTGATCGGATTGAACTATCCTGAATCTGATCCAGTCTCTGCATGGATTGATCGATCATCAAGACAGGTTTCTTTAATGCGTAGGAATGAAGGATAGAATCAAGTCTATGTTCGTATCTCTGGATCCTGTGAAGCAAACCATCATGCAAGCTATGCGTCACCCTGACAAGTCGGGAAATGAGGTCCACCCTGTCAGGGACCACTAACTCGGCGGCAGCCGAAGGAGTGGGTGCGCGATGATCCGCCACAAAATCGCTGATGGTTGTGTCCGTTTCATGACCCACTGCACTGACAATGGGAATGATTGAGCGTGCGATCGCCCTGGCGACCACTTCTTCATTAAATGCCCACAGATCCTCCAGAGAGCCACCACCTCGACCTACAATGATCACCTGGCAATCCTGGCGGGAATTTAACACATCAATAGCAGCTGCTATTTCATCCGCAGCACCTTCACCCTGTACTCGGACAGGAAGTAGAATGAGCTGAGCGATAGGGAATCGCCGTTGAAATATATTGATCATATCCCGGATAGCTGCACCGGTAGGTGAGGTCACTATTCCAATCTTTTCTGGGTAAGTCGGCAGCGATCGTTTTAGTTCATGCCTAAAAAGACCTTCCGCCTCGAGCTTAGTTTTTAGAGCTTCAAATGCCAGATGCAGGTCACCCTGACCTGCGGGGAGCATCTGATCCACGATGAGTTGATAGCGTCCCTGAGGCGGATAGACTGAAATTCTGCCATGAGCAGTCACTTCCATTCCATGGGCTGTCTCAAACCGAACTTTTTGATTCTGGCCGCGAAACATGACAGAGCCCAATTGGGCGCCACTATCTTTGAGGCTGAAATACCAGTGACCCGAACTGTGTTTTGTAAGATTGGAGATCTCCCCCTTTACCCACACAGACGAAAAACCTTGTTCAAGGGTATTCTGGATTTGACCCGTGATCTGGGAGACTGAAAAGGTGGTATCTAGCTCGTGAGATTGAGCCATAATGTTAGAACAAAAAGAGGGTGGAACATGTTGCCATGCCACCCTCGAAAGCTTGTATTATAAAATATTTAACGGATTTTTTTCTTTTGACGATTGGAACGTAAACGCTTTTTACGTTTGTGTGTTGCGATCTTACGCCGTTTCCGCTTTTTTCCACAAGGCATGTAGCTTCTCCTCTTTCAATGCGCGGCGAATGTAAGCGCCCAACCATCGTTCACAAAGAAAATTTATCGCGAGGGACTGCGGGTTATTCTCGTGCCATGAGAGAGTCATTCACCCGATCTCTCAATAAGCGAGAAGGTTTGAATACAGGAACATATCTGGCAGGTAGGTTGACTGCCTCTCCTGTTCCAGGATTTCTCGCCTGTTTGGGGGCTCTCTTTTTAACGCCAAAGCTTCCGAATTTCCGGAATTCTACGCGCCGACCATCAACCATCGACTCTGCCAAAGTGGTCAAGAAGGCATCTATCACCGCCTCAGTCTCTACTTTTGTAAGACCAGTTCCACTTGAGATAATGTCGACCATGTCTGCTTTGGTCATACTTTCCTCCTTTGTTAATAGGGGATACGATATTGTAATTTAACACTTTGTGGTGAATCCCAACCTGGGATAGCTGCACCAAGATCCTCTTTAAAAATAGTCCACCAGCTCCGGCGGGGTTCTGCGGGGTAGAGTAAGCGGCTATCCTCCGGTATTCCGGCAACTCGGCAAATAGCTTTTCTGGTGTCCTCAAAAGTACCTAGTGCATCGATTAAGCCTGATCTATAGGCTTGACGGCCCGTAAAAACCCGACCATTCCCCAGGGTTCTCATGTTGACTTCGTCAATCCCACGTTCCTGCGATACAACGTCTGAGAATTGTTCATAGACGTCACTAATTAAATTTTGGAAATATGCTCTCTCGGATTCACTCATTTCTCTATAGGGGGAGCCAGCGTCCTTAAAATCCTCAGATTTGACCACACGCATACCCACACCAACCTTTTCCATAAGTTCAGAGTAAATGGGAAATTGCATGACAACACCTATGCTGCCCGTCAGAGTGCCAGCGTTTGCATAAATGCTATCTGCGCCAAGCGCTGCATAGTAACCACCAGAGGCAGCCATACTGGCCATACTCACAAAAATAGGTTTGCTGCTATTCTCTCGCACATCCCTAATGGCCTGATACATTTCCTGCGAAGGAGCGACCTGTCCTCCTGGTGAATTTATGGAGATCAATATCCCTGCAACCCGATTGTTCTGCTCAAAATTCTTTAGTTGAGAAATCCACTTCCGAGAGGAATTGATCTCACCCTCCAAAGGCAGGACCGCAATACGTTTCTGATAATCAAACAAGCCGCTATCCGTATCTTTTCGGGAGATCATGAATACAAGTATCATGAGAACGGCAACAATGATCACCCCATAGATCCGGTTCTTTTTCTTGTATTGATTATCCATTTTTCTTTTTCTTATAGATCGCTAATTTTTGTCCAGGATAAATATGCTGCCCATAGCGCAAGCCATTCCAATATCTGATCTGTTTCGCACTGGTTCGATGATCTTCTGCGATCTGTCCCAGTGTATCCCCTTTCCTGACTATATAAATTTGTTTCTCATAAGCTGAGGAACTGGGAGCCTTTGAGGTAGCTTTCTTTGTACTGCTTGAAGTAGCGTAATTTTTAGGTGCTGGAATGATCAATTTTTGTCCTACAGACAGAGAATTACGATTTCTGATTTTATTCGCATTCACCAATTTTGAAAGGGGCACACCGTAGCGGGTGGCAATAACTGAAAGGGTCTCACCCCGGCGAACATAGTGAACCTGATAATCAATTTTATCTGAGGTTGGGATGGCAGCCAATGCCTTTTCATCCAGCGTGCCCTTACCCGGTGGAACTTTGAGTTTGTACGGGGTCTTTATGGGCGGGGTAACACCCTGCCTCAATTCAGGATTAAATGTTTTTAACTGCTGGTAGTCAACCTTCAGTGCCCTGGCGATCTTATCCAGATCCAGACTTCTCGGAACTTCCAGGATTTCATATTCCCAATCCTGTGGCTCATTGATATGGAAGCCATAGCTTTCCGGGTCACTGGCGATGATGGCAGCTGCGATAACCGTCGCTACATAATTCCGCGTTTGCCTGGGCAGGGTGATCATGCGCCAATAGTCACGATGCCCTTCCCTGCGGATGGTCCTGCGAACCCGTGCTTCACCTGTATTGTACGAAGCCATGGCCAGATACCAATCATCAAATTCATCATGGAGATCCTTGAGGTATTGAGCACCAGCATGTGTGGATTTTACGATATCCCGCCGCTCATCAACCCACCAATCTCTTTTTAAACCATAGCGTTTACCTGTAGCAGATATGAATTGCCAGGGACCCACGGCATGAGCATAGGAATAAGCATTTGTGTTCAAGCCTGATTCGATCATGGCCAGATAGATCAATTCCTCCGGTATTCCATAGGAAGCCAGAATCGGTCTGATGGTGCTGGCATACAAGGCATACCTATCTAACCAAACCTGAAATTCAGCGTGCTTTCTCTCGTTGAGCAGCTTTATCATTCTCTTAACTCGGTCGTTCAGGATGAGAGGTAGATGACCATCGCGATCATCAACAACAACAAAGTTGAGATCCCCGTCCAGAGAATCCAGAAGATCACTCATGCGGGACAGCTGATCCTTCAGCGAAGGTTGTCCCAAAAGATCCTGCAAGTCGCTACTGATAAATCCGTGGAAATCAGTGGAAGCTAATTCACTCAAACCACTGACCGCCTCCTGAATTTCATCAGGCATGGGCTCATCAATTTCCTCGATGGCTGCCAGCGTTGCCACCAGGCGCTCTACTTCAAACTGAACCCCCATGGTGTCCTTGGCGACGATCATGAGCCGTGCATCGGCGTAATAGCGTTTTGCTTCCTGAAGAAAATACTCCAGAAGAAAATCATCATCCTGAAGATCCATTATCGGTTGAATCATCTGCCCCATACTGGAAAAAGCCGGGATAGGCGAACTTTCAAATGCAGTCACTTTTCCAGGTAGAAGAAAACTGAATAGAAATAAAATTAGTAGCGTAGTTGATTTTCTCATTAAACTCATAATGGGAAAGAAGATATCATCTGGATTATTTGATAACAAGCTCAGATTCAAGCTCTTATAACTTTTATATCATCCTGTGATTTAATCAATCCTAGCTAATCTCTGATGGATATGGCTTAAAGGACAACTGGAACAAACTTTTTTTCTACAAAATAGCGAATTCCAGGCTAGAAGGGCTTGTTGCTCTGCGATACTTTCGATTTGGCTTAAGCCAAGATCCCGACATAGTCTCGACTCATGTCCATAGGCTCTGAACCGGGGAAGGTTCAACCATAGGTCAAATCCATTCCGGTCAGCATTGTATGGAGCGAGGACATTCACAAGCCACTCCCGTGTTTGATTCTGGGACACACCCATAGAGCGAAAACCCATTAATAATCCATCCCATTCTGCCCACCTTGAAACTCTCTTGAATGCCCATCTACCTGGATCAAATAGCTCAGAATTCTCCATCAATTTATCGAGGATTCTTGTTGGGATTTGAGAAGAGGGGTAGGCCTGTCTACTCCCCATCCACCTCCGTTTATCTGGCCAGGCAGCTAAGCCGAGAATAGATGCAGCCAGGGTCAATCCTTGAGATCTGTGGCACCCTGTGAATAATACCTCTAGCATGCCCAAAAAAAGAGGATTGAGCCCCGCTGAATTGTCGAATAATTGCTTTATATGTTCAACTTTGTCCGCATATCGACTTTGTGCCATTAGCAGCAGTTCTGACCTCTCTATCGCTCGTCGGGCAGGACAGAAATTATCCATAATATTGTGAGGTTCCACGACAAGAGTTGCTATATCAGGACCCTTTCCCTGCTCCCCGACTACATGTAAAATTACATCGTCATAGGCAGGATCTGAATCGTGATTATGGTGAAACCAATCCCTCGATTTTTGATGCATTTCAACACTGCCACTCAATTCAATATCATTGAGAAATAAATGACAATTGAGGATATCCGGACCCGGGCCATCATTTAATTCTCCTGCCCTGATGACGATGATCTGTTCATTGTCCGTGGTGCGCAAGTGAGCCTCCCGTTCCGACTGAAACAGCCACCAATTCACCATCTTTTCTTCATTCTTCTTCCAATACCAAGTGTGAGCCTCAGATATATGAAGCCCATCGCCGGGCTTAGCGATTAAATACATCCAATTGTCCTTGTTTGTTTGGCTGAAGATATATCTCTACCCTGAGGAGAGGAAGATTTTTTTTAACAAACTTTGCTTATAGTTATGTAAATCTAGACCTTTGGTACTTCGTAATGGTCAATAAATACTTGGCGTACATCCTCTACGTACTGATCCCGAGACTCATGCGAATAATTTTGGGGTTGAAAAGGGGGAAATATGGTGATTCGAATGGTAGTCGGATCGATTCGATTGCCCTTTTTTCGCTTGGCATAAAAGGCACCGTTGATCACGATTGGAACGATGGGGATGCCAGTATCTAATGATAGCAGAAAGGCACCTTTCTTGAAACGCTGCAGCTTACCCTCCAGGTCACGAGTCCCTTCAGGAAAGACCACCAGAGAGTGATCTTTTTGCTTTGAGAGCTGGGTGGCTACCTGATCCATGACAGCTATGGCTTTTTTATGATTCTTACGATCTACAAAGAAATGACCGGCAGCCCACATGGCCCATCCAAACAAAGGTACGTATAAGAGTTGTTTTTTAGCGAGCATGCCAAGCTTATTCCCGAGTGCCCAGTACACCGCTGGAATGTCAAATGCTGAGGTATGATTGCCTACAAAGATGTATTGTGCCTTGGGGTCGATGAGCTCCAGGCCCTCTACCTCCATTTTCATTCGCGATACCGTAAGGATGCCCAGACTCCATATTCGGCCAGCCTGATGCGAGATCTGACCTCCTGGATTGAGCAATTTTCCCAATATAACGAAAGTTATACTCAGAATAGTCCAGGGGACCAGCAAAACGAGTACGAAGAAGTAATGTATCATGTATTAATTATTTCAGGTGTCTTCCAGTAGATCCCATATAGGGTTCCAGAACTTCAGGAAGCAATATACTCCCATCAGCCTGTTGATAGGTCTCCAGGAGAGCGACAAGGAGGCGCGGGGTCGCTACACCTGATCCATTTAAAGTATGCAGAAGTTGAACCTTTCCCCCACCTTCAGGTTTAAATCGAATGGCACCACGTCTGGCTTGAAAATCTTCAAAATTTGAACAGCTGGAGACCTCCAGCCATCTACCCTCACCGGGTGCCCACAACTCCAGATCGTAGCATTTTGCGGCCGCAAAAGACAGATCACCAGTCACCAATTCGATCACTCTGTATTCCAGTCCCAGAGCTTCAAGAATCGCTTCTGCATCAGCTCTCAACTTTTCCAGCTCATCATAGGATGAATCAGGATGAACAAATTTTACCAGTTCCACCTTGTTAAACTGATGCAAGCGCAGAAAACCGCGAGTATCTTTGCCATAGGAACCTGCTTCCCTCCGAAAACAGGAAGAATAGGCGCAGTATCGAATGGGTAGATCCTGCTCAGGAATAATTTCATTCTGATGGATGTTGGTCACTGGCACTTCCGCAGTCGGAATTAGATAGAGCTCATCCTGGGGAATCTTGTACATATCATCTTCAAACTTGGGAAGTTGACCTGTTGTGGTCATGGTTTTCTTATTGCTGACCACAGGTGGCAAAACTTCTGTATATCCATGCTTATCAATATGGAAGTCCAACATAAAGTTGATAAGTGCTCTCTCAAGTCGGGCACCTTTCCCAGTGTAAAGCGGGAATCCGGGACCCGCTATTTTTGTCGCGCGTTGAAAGTCAAAAAGATTGAGATCCGCTCCCAGGTCTAAATGAGTTTTTAGCTCAAATCCCGGGGCATAACGTTTGCCCCATTCCTTGACCACCGGGTTCTCAGAGGCATCCCTTCCCACTGGAACAGAAACATGAGGCGTATTAGGAATCTCCATCAAAAGTTGAGTGAGCTGTTCCTCTGCTTCTCGTTGACGATCATCCAGATCCTTGATTTGTTTCCCGATTTCACGGGTGCGATCAATCAATGCATCTGCATCAGTTTTGTTTTTCTTATGCTCAGCCACCTGGCGAGATACGACATTGCGCTCATGTTTTAATATCTCTACCTCGGCGATGACATCACGTCTGCGCTGATCGAGAGCAAGAATGGCTTCAGTATCAATTGTGGAATTTTTACTCTCAATTCCCTGACGAACCACTTGGGTATTGTCCCTGATCTTTTGAATATCTAGCATTCCCTCAATCCTATCTATCTTACATTTTCCGTATTTTTTCCACCAAGGAACATCATTTTGCTATTGTCTCTGATGGTCTCGCAGAGTCAAACCTCTTCTGCTCCGCACCAACTTCTAACTTCTAACTTTTAACTTTTAACTTTTAACTTTTAACTTCAATAAAACCTACCTACTGCCTGAGCCTGTGAACATGACATAAATTGTATACATAATGATTTTGAAATCAAGTCTTAAAGAAATATTCTCCAGATAGAAGAGATCATACTTTAACTTTAATCGAGATGCTTCCAGAGTGGTATCATATCCCTGTTTCACTTGAGCCCAACCGGTGATACCAGGCTTTACCTGATGCCTTCTTGGATAGAGCGGATACAATTCGGAGATTTGATCGACAAAGTATTGGCGCTCAGGCCGAGGACCAACCAGGCTCATTTCATTCTTCAAAATATTTATCGCCTGGGGTATTTCATCTAATCTAAGATGACGTAATACTCGACCAACTTTGGTTACCCGGGGATCATCTTCAACGGCCCAGACTGGACCCGTATCAACTTCTGCATCTTGGATCATGGTCCTAAATTTGATTACTCTAAAAAGTTTACCATATCTACCCACTCTCTCCTGAGCAAAAAACACGGGACCTTTTGAGTCGAGTTTAATAAAGATTGCGATCAATAGTAATATGGGTGATGCAAGTGTGAGCACTAATAAGGCCATAAACAGATCAAATAACCTCTTAACGATTTGCTCCCACAATGGCATATATTCGGGCATAATATCAATAAGTGGAATACCATACAGTTGCTGCGTCCGGGCAAGTCCTGAGATTGCGTCATACATATCGGGATTGATCTTAATACCAACCTTATGCCCTTGTAGAAGTCGAATGATGTCCACGGTTCGATCGTGATGATCCTTCTCCAGTGCAAGGACAACTTCCTCAATTTCCATACTCTCAATTAATTGCGATAAATCATTCAGTTTTCCCAGAATAGGAATATCCAGCCGGCTTGGGTCAATTTCTACCTCTCCCTCCATCTGAACAAATCCAAGCGGGTTGTATCCTGACTTGGGTTTCCTCACAAAACTATCTTGTACTGCAATTCCTCGACGATTTAAGCCAATGATAAGCGTCCTCGCTAAGCCCTTTCCGCTTGATAACAGCTTTAAATGCATGGAGCGAATAATCAACCTGCCGATACTGACGGTACTGATCAGCGATATCCCATAAAAAATGAGAATGCTTTTGCCAAAGGTTACTGGGTTGTCCAGATCAACAGTCAATAAATACAGCAGAAAAATACCCAGGAATATGTATTTAACGATATTGATCAACTCGTCGGAGCGAGAGAGCATGCGCCGAATTTTATAAAGACCATACCAGGAAAAAATGATGAGCCAGAAAGAGGAAAGGATTAATGAGGGTGACTGCATATCCGCCCAGGCGAGCTGGATAGTATTGTTATACATCCCCGATTGAAATCTGAGAATAAAGATCATTATAAAACTCAGATTGATAGCCACCATATCTGAGACAATAAGTAATGATCTTTCTAACCAACGTGGCATACGGCGTCCTATAAAAGCTTATTGTCTAATGCATTCACTAGCGCATACTAGCGGAATGAATATAAACGCTCTCCATCAGATTCAAAGGTCACCCTAAGCGCGATTAATACATGCATCATGCCAAACCTGTCTTATTTTTTAGGATGAAAAAGATCTCATTCCTGATCATGCTTGTTCATGCTCTGCTTGCCCAAAATGTTCCCTTCACCATGGATCATCCGATCTACCATTTTTTGGATCGCCAGGAAGCCCTAGGGAATATCAATTCTGAGTATTGGAGCACCCGTCCTTATAATTATGTCCAAATCAATAAAATGTTGGATGAAATAGACAGTAAGCGCTCCACACTTTCACAAAGTGATGTATCTATCCTCAATCGGTTTCAACATGAATTCAACCGTGAATTCGAGGAGGGTATTGTATTCCCCTGGAATAAGACAAATTATAAGAGGCTGATTCACCCTGACCGGACTGAAACAAAGCCGTTTTTCATAAGCTATCGGCAAAGTGGAACACGGGCCTGGATCAATTGGTCAGAAACATTTCGAATTCAGAATAATGGCAAAAGTAGTCGGGGCTACTATACAGATCATCTCGGAATATTCGGGGAAATGGGACAAATTTCCTTTACGAGTCAATTGACTTATCATCGGGTAACAAAGAATGATGATTTCCAGAAATTACCGGAAAGTTTTAAGGAAGGTTATATTCTGGATGAAGACTATATCGATTGGATCACCTGGGACTACCCCCTCTCCTCACTGGTTTACACACACCCCAATTTCAGCTTGGGAATTCATCGGCAACCTGTCTACTGGGGATATTCATCGATGAATTCACCCATACTCTCGGACAATGTAAATCCCTTACCTCACATTGAGTGGAGCACACGAACTACCCATTTACGTTATAAATTTTTGCATGCACGCCTGAGTCCCAATGACATCCCAAAGGCAGACACTTTAAATGATAGAAGAAATATTTCAGCTCATCGGGTGGAGTTTGATGTCAGCCCAAATTTCGAATTTGCCTTTACCGAATTAGTCGTCTATGCGAATCGAGATTATGAATTGGCCTATTTGAATCCGGTAAACTTTCTCTATAGTGAGGAACACGTGCAGGGCGATCTGGATAATCTCCTCATGGCCCTCGATTTCAAGTGGCGACTGCATCCTGGCTTTAGCGCATATGGCACCTGGTTCTTTGATGAACTCAATTGGTATAAACTATTCTCCGGTTGGTGGGGCAACAAATTTGTCTTTCAACTTGGGGTCAATTACTATCCTCATAAAAATTTGCCTTCTGTAAATATTGAATACACTGCAGCAAGGCCCTGGACCTATGCGCATAAGTATCCAATTAATAGCTTCACATCGGCGGGGAGGATACTCGGCTTGAAACAGGGTCCGAATACGGAGATATTACATTTTGGAACAAATTGGCAACTATCATCAAAATTTAACTTGGCAGGGGAAGTAGATTTTCTTGCTCGAGGGGATGATTTAGGCTCAGATCCTCTCATCAGCTATCTTGAGCGCGGGGATTTTGCAGAAGCAGACCAAGATTTTATCGTTGGAAAGTTGATTAAACAAACAAACTGGCTAGTATCAGCAGACTATTACTACAATAGAACGGTTTTGATCAACTTGAGAATCTCTAATGGAGAAGAAGTTGAGCTTGGAGTGAAGCTTGATTGGTAGCTCGCTTTTATGAAACCGAGAAGCGAAATTTTTAAATAGTGTTTATTTAGGCTCGATCGAGTAAGCGTTTCTTTTCCCAAAAATAATCAATTGCCACTGCTATCTTCAAACTCATACTTTGTTGTTTTTTCAATTGCAGTTGATAATGGTATCAAGTTTTCCATACCATATCCTTCCAATCTGTCAGTATTAATGGTCGAATTCGAACAAAATTTCCTAATACGTATTGAGCTTATTGTAAATTTTTTTTTGAGCAGGATGGAGATTAAGTCCAGAGCGTATCCTACACTTAACCCAAACCAATAGGGAATGGATAGTTTTCGTTCACTTTTCCCCAGTGCTTCATTCACAGCCAAAATTAATTGCCTCATCGATAAATCAGGTTTATCTGCATAATTAGTGATTGACAGACCTTTGTCCTCGAGTGCTACCGTCATATAGCTCACCAAATTGGACACATAAGCAATGGATTTTTTATTATTGCCACTGCCAACCATAACAAATCTATTTTCAGCAACCTGCTTGATCAAATTGTAGACATTCCCCCTATTTCGCTCCCCAAATACAACCGTAGGCCGTACGATACTAAGTGATCTTCCCTCCTTCTTCTCATACCATTCCCCAAGCACTTTTTCTGCCTGTAATTTGCTTTTTCCATAATCGTTGAAGGGAGCCAGGTTTGAGTCCTCATGGGAGTTGTTAAGCTGAAGACCATAAACAGCAACCGTGGAGGTGAAAATTATTCTTTTAACTTGCCCATTTTCACAGGCATCCACTAGATTTTTTGTCCCTCCGACATTCACATCATAATATAAAGAGATGGGAGAAACGTTGTCTTTGTGCTCCGCTGCTAAATGAATGACTGTATCAACGCCTTTCACTACCTCTTTCAGGCTAGCAGCATCTCTGACGTCCCCGATTATGGTTTTTTGGGGATATTCCTTGCTGATATTTTTATCAAAATTGATTAGCTCATGATCTGAGGATAAAGCATCTATTAGATGTGTTCCAATGAAGCCGCTACCACCTGTGATAAGTATTTTCATTCTATGCTCGACTAGCTCATATAAATTATTGTGTAGAGGGTTTTGTCATGATGATAGTTCATTGTGACTATTTTTCATAAAGTTGTATTGTTTTACTAATCACAATTTTCTCATCAAAATATTTCACAACCCTGTCTCGTCCTGCCCTACCCATTTGCTCTCTCAATTTGACATCCTCAGACAGTCTGAGCATTGATTCTGCCAATAATCTAACATCTCCTGAAGGTATTAATATACCATTGACTCCATCATCAACAATTTCTCGGCAACCTGGTACATTCGTAGCAATAATCGGTTTTTCCATCGAGGCAGCTTCTATCAGCGATCTTGGGACACCCTCTCTAAACAAGGAGGGCAGAACCACAATATCTGATTTTTCCAGCCATGGAAACACATCATCTACAAAGGAAGTCCAGTGTATAGCCGGATGTTTCGCGGCATTTTGTAACCACGCTTCTGAAATACCTTTAGGATTATCTTCATCAATCCCTCCGACTAAGAAATATTCAGTATTCTTATTTTGCTCCCAGGTTTTCTTTGCCGCTTCAATAAAATCATTGACTCCTTTTTCCCAGGACATTCTACAGAATATTGAAAATCTTATTTTTCCTTTTCCACTACTTTTACCTGTGCTTTTAAATTCGCTGGTATTCACGCCCGAGCCTAAGATCAAAGTAGAATTTGAATTGGAGGCAATAGAATGATCTAAAAACTCACCCATATCATCAGGATTTTGAAAGATGACACTCACGGATTTCGAATTAAACACAATTCTATATGATTGAATAATAAACCGCTTAAGCAAGTTTTCATTGGCAAAGGCATTTCCCAAGCCAGTAATAGAATTTATAATTTTTTTGAGACCTACTATCCGGGCGGCTATGGTCCCAAACAGGACTGGTTTGATAGTAAGCTGATGAAGAATATCCGGTTTAATTTTGTTATAAATTGTAATTAGTTTTAAAATAATTCTAACGTTTGAAACTGGACTTTTATCACTACGATCGAATTCGATGTCAATATACTTCACACCAAGTTTTATGAGCTTGTCTGAGTAATCATCAAAGGGCGCCACGGCATAAATATCATACCCTTTACTAAGCATTATTTCCATAATGTTATGCCTAAAATTATACAAATACCAGGAAGTATTGGAGATGTACAAAATCCTCTTATTCATCTGCTATTCCTGACATCAGATTCTTAGGACATCATTATATACATCTAAATACTGTTGCGCGATTCTCTCGGAGCCGAAACAATCATATACAAACGTCTTTGCATTTATTGCAAGCTCCTTAGACACATCTAAGTTTTCCCACAAATAGATAATTTTTTTGGCCAAATCTTCACTATCCATTGATTTAAATAACAGGGCATTCTTTGGGTCTTGAGCAAGCTCTATGAGACCACCGACATTGGAAAAAATACACGGGCACATGCTTCCCATTGCCTCGATGGCAGAAAGACCCAAGCCCTCTGTGAGTGAAGGCTGCACATAGACCCTGGCATTGGATAACTCATCCATTATATCTTCACGTGGAATGAAACCAGACAAAACAATACGCTCACTATAAATGTGGTTTTTGATGTTGTGGATAATGTCACTTTGACTCTCATATCGACCGATAAGAACCAGCTTCGATTCAGGGATTAAATGTCCAATACTCTGGAAGGCATCTAGTAAATATTCCAGACCTTTTAGTTTTATAAATCTCGCATTACACACAATATTTTTTCTCTGTTCAATGCCAATCAAGGGACTCGATTCAAATAAGCGTAAATCAATTGGGTTATAAACAGTATAGCATTTGGGGGGCTCAACAAAGTGTGAATGAATCAGATGGTCTCTGACGGCAGTAGATATAGCTACAACCGCCGTACTAAATCGCGAGGTGTAATCTTCTAAGACATGGAATAAATTGTACTTTTTCCCCCTGGTAAGATTGTGCCTGGTCGTAATCACCGGAATTTTATTCAAATATCCGGCGAGTCGCCCTAACAAACTTGCCTGAACATTGTGTGTATGAATAATGCTCACGGGATTTTCTTGATCAGATATTATTTTCCTCAGTTTCTTCAATGCTTTAAAAAGATTTGTTCCCAATAGAACCGTCTCGGCACCAAGATTATTAATCTCTAGCTTAAGAGTCTCAGGACCGGTTAGATAGGCCACAGTGAACGAAATGTTTTGTTTAGTATGCTCTTCGATGAGAGGAAATATCACAAAGGCGGAACCACCTCTTTCACATGAATTAGTTAAATGAAGTATATGCATATGCACTCTATACCAGTTTCGGTTTGAGCCCATCAGATATATTGTTATTCATCTTTCTCAGAATAAGCATCATTGTTAGAATCTTGATACTTTGAGTAATGATGGTAATTATTGAAAGATACAAAAAGATAGAGCTGCTAAAATACCTGCCAGCGAAAAGCAAGCTTATGAATAATACAATAAAGAAAAGTGTAAGGCCCCAATACCCAAGCAGCTGTCTTCTATTGCCCTTTGCAGAGATAATAAAGTGTAAAATAGTGTGCACAACCTGCAATGAGCCAATAATGGTAAAAGTAAATATTAATGTTGGATTTAAATAATTATCATATTTTTCAGAGAATAATATTCTCACCATATCCACACCAATTATTTGAAACAGAATTGTTGCTGAAAATGTTATTGCCACGAGAATCAAGCTCATCTTTTTCAAATTGACCTTTTCACCGACAGAGATCTTGGGAAACAGGACATAACCCACAGCACTCCCTACCATGGATAAACTGATGGTAAAAATAAAGCTGATTGCTGTGTAAATTCCTAATATTTCACCACCAAATAAAAGCGGAATGACCAATTTATCTACGCCACCGGAAATGAGTCCAGCAGAATTAATCATCCAGAAAATCATCCCCATTGTTAAGTAGTGTCGCAGATCCAGATGGATGGAGGATTTGTTTTCTGCTCTGTAAAATACATTTATAAAGAACGGCGAAAAGACCACAAAAGATATGGATATTAACTGATAGATAAATTGCATATTGATTGATTGATTGGTTGCAAAATTTCCGAGCACCAATATCATCAAAATAATTTTCCAGCCCCCAGAGAGTAATTGAGCAATGAGAAATTTGCGCTTCAATCGATAAATTGCTGCCACATACAGGTTCATTGCCCCTATGAAGACACTCAGTAGAATGTAGGACAGCTTTTGAATCGCATATCCATACAGAGCTGCAATCCCAATCACAAATATTATTGATATCCCGCCCAAAACAGCCAGACTGAGAAGATGTATATTTTTTCCCGATTCCGGATTCTTCGCAAATGATTTTATATAGCTGTAATCAAGCCCAAATATTGCAATGGTTGATCCTGTCATGAGGATTTGTTTGAGTAGGGCGAATTCACCAAAATCACTAACAGAGAGGATTCTGCCAAAATAGATGGTTACAGCAAATGAAGACAGCATTGCAATCAACATGATGAAAAAAGTTGAACTCACATTCTTGAGCATAGTATTATGACATCACTTTAATTGTGGATTTAAGATTTTTAAAATGAACAATAAAAAGTAGTGCTGGCAACCAAAGCACTCTTTTATAAGAATTTGCCATGAACATATCACCAAACACCATGAGCATCATCACGACTGCAAGACCCAATAAAAGCTCATTATTGAGAAATCTATACTTGTAGGCGAGAAAAGCATTGAACAACAATACCAGGTACAGGCTAGTGAAGCCTACAGTTCCCAATACGCCATTCTCTACCCATGTCAATAAAATTGGATTGTGTACATTGACCTTGGTATAAATGTATGAATTTCCCAGACCCACGCCGATAAGAGGATTCTGATCCAAATAATCTAATCCCATGTTAATTACTCTTATTCGTTCCATTGAGGATGGAGACTTTTGGGGATTTAGAATGGTGCTATATCGTTGAAGAGGTCTTTCAATGAATTCACTATTTAGAGCGTAGAGGGCAAATAAAAATAAAGCCGAAATTATCAAGCCAATTGCTGTATTCCGAATATTTAGTTTCCTTCCAGATCTGCTGATAAAAAATACAAATAGTAGAAGTCCCAGGACAAACGCTAACATATTTGAGCGGGAGGATGTCAAAAAAATCGCCAACAGTTGGACCAGGATGAGTGTGACGAGGAAGAGTCGTGTAGAGAGTTTTTTTGCGGCTAAAATAAAAACCGCCAAGAAAGGGATGTTTTGCAAGATGATACGACCCGGGACGTTTGGTTCCATTCCGCCGTAGGACAATCTCCCTCTCCACCCCTCATTGGCTAGTAAATCAAAACCTAAATCTATTCCAATAAATTTTAGCAATAGCATTAAAACACTGATCACGATCCCTGGAATTATAAGTAATGAGGCAAGAATTTTGATCTGTTTATCATCCTTGATGACTTCTACAAGTACAGGGTAGGCGATGATAAATATAAAGAAGATTTGTAGATATGCTGTGACACCTTCGAGAGCATATACTGTTCTATTGAGGGAAATTAAAAACCCGATGGTAAAAATGACCATTGGGATAATAAATACATTTTTTAAGATCACAGTTTCCGCGAGAAACTTTTTCCCAAGATGTGAAATACTCAGCGTAAGGAATGCTAAAACGATAATTATATCACTGAGGGAAAGATTACTTAACACCTTTATAAAAGTGAGTGGCAACAGCAGAAATGCCGCATATAACAAATTACGAGAAATGGAGATTAGCATAAGATAGTTGAACTATTTATGTGCTCGGAGTTTGCTCTCTTTGATTCAGCTTAGATACAATGAAGCTAATCTGTACCAACAGGGTCAATAAGAACATACTGGCCACCATCAACATTCTTCTAGGTCGATATTTTCGGATTGGGATTGCCGCTTCATCTAAAACCTGTATGGTGGGAGTATCTTTTGCTTCTTGAATTTTTGCTTCTTCATATTGCTGGGTCAAGAATGCAAAAAGAGTGTTCTGTATCTCTACATCTCTCGTTAGCCGCATGAGTTTTACGCCCAAATCTGGTACATCTGAAAAACTTGGGAATAATTTGTTCTCTATTGTATGATCCTTACGCGTGCCATAATCCATTTGAGCGAGTTGGATTTTTATTTCTTCATTTTCCTTTTTTAACCGTTCCATTTCAGGATGACCGGCAGTTAGGGTAGTAGCCATGACGCCTAATTTTACTTCATTTGTTAAAATTTGGCCCTTCATGAGTGCCGCAGTCTCGATGGCAGCTTTGGTTTGCTCGGGTAAGGCGATCATCTTATTCTTTTGCTGAAATGTCTTCAACCTATCCTCGGCGTTCATGAGATCGACAATATTTTCGTTATATCTTTTCTCAATAAATTTTCTCCTAAAGGAGGCTTGCTTGGATTTTAAGCCTTTTCCAACCACATCAAGCTGCGCAACATAGTAATTCGCCATATCCGCAGATAAATTTCTTGCTACATCCTCTTCGTCATCTGGATGCAGCCAACTTGTTGAGGCACTCGCTGATATCCGAATGGTGCCCTCATCCTCTATAATAAACATGACGTTATTATTCAGTGCTCTGATGGCCTCTTCTATATTCTCAACGTCATAGCGCTTGATCAAATCAAAGTGATTAACCACATCTTCCATCACCGTCCTGCTTTTTAAAATAGCAATGAAACTCATTGATTCATCTGTCGTCTGCGAAAGGAGACCACTAAAAGGCAGACTAGAAAGTGAACTTAATATTCCCGATGCTGAATTTTGTGTGGGAGGCATCAATACAGATGAAGCCTGAAACGTCTTCGGCATCATTAATGATATAATCGCTGTAAAAAGAGATACTAAAAATAGTGTGAGTGCGATAGAGAATTTCTTTTTCCAGAAGACCTCAGCGTAATCAGTTAAACCGGGTTCGTCTCCAATTCTTACGGGCTGTGAAGATTCGCTTATCATCATATGTAATTCCTATTCAATCACTTTAATTATGCTTGGATCGCCATTCATATCCGCTGCGGGTCATATGGCTGATATTATTTTGTTGCTGCGATAAAGGTAAGGATTAGAGATGTCAGAGAGACGGCACCAGCTACAACCCCAACGTTCCCAAAAAGGATGTCTTTATATGTTCTGGGCACGATTATCACATCCCCTCGTTTCAGCGTTAGCCTATGTGCCGACTCCTCACTCCCATCGAGATGTCGAATAATGGCTGATTTCGCAGATCCCTCTATGGAATTTCCTCCTGCAAGGGCAATATAATCTTCAGCAGAATACCCCGGAAAAAAGGCAAAACCACCAGGTGACTGGACAAATCCTATTACAGATATTCCTCGTTCTTGTTCAAAATTTAATATATCACCCGGTTTCAGTATCGTTGTTGAAAATTGTTCCGGCGGGACAATAAGATTCTTACGCGTATTCAAATCAACCCGGTTGATCACAATCCTCTCCAACTCAATGTCGTCATTAAAGGAGATTTGTCTTTTGATGTAGTCGCCCAATAGCTCACCTGGGGCAATAATATCATAGCCTGGATTCTCAATCGCCCCCCTTTTTACAATCCCATTTTCCGAGATCTCCGCATACGGTACATGAACTTTGTCTCCCTCGATAAAGGTAGGATTATCATCCAAATTGCCTTGGAGAAGGAAATTATGGAAGTTTACCTGATAACTGCTATTATCGGATCTCTTTACCTCTATTTCATATTCCTTCGCCAGGGCTTGGAACCCTTCAGAAAGCTCTATGACTTCCTGTAATCGAGTGGTGGGCGTAAGGACGACAAATCCGGGTTTTTTTACAGCGCCAGATACTTGCAGCTTAAATGTTCGTGGATTGATGAGCACCATATAGGATTTAGCCTGAGGAAAAGCATTTTCATTTACAAACCGTTTAACTTTTATTTTTGCCGCAGAAAAAGATAATCCTGAAACATGACAGACACCTACAGAGGGTATGAACAGGTCGCCAGTTGGTGTCACGGTTAGGGGATAAGTAAAAATTTGCTCGGTTTGGATACTCAGTCCAATCTCATCACCAGGGCCTAAAACGTAAGTGTCCGGATCAATGGCATTTTCCAAAGCTAAGACCTGTGTCCCTATGGGTGGCGTTTGGACACGCTTCTCTTTTTGATCCGCTTGCTCTTCATCTATAGGTGTACTTAAGCGGCCAAAATCCTGAGCAGTTGCGAAGGAAAATAAAGCCATTAAAACCAGTACATTTATAAATGCGCGCATCAGGGGGCTCCCAATCTCACAATATTATCATTCTTAAAAGCTTTGGTTGCGTTCCTTGTGTCTACGATCAGTTTTGAGTTCTCGACAATAGCTTTAAAATCATATTCAGAGTGGTTTGTTGTGATCACCACACAATCATATTGACCCAGTGTCTCCATGTTTAATTCAATACTCTCCTCAAAGTGAGAGTCGAATTTGATCTTGCTGACATAGGGATCATGAAAATCAACTTTCGCACCTTTGGCTTCCAATAAGGCATAAACATCCAAAGCTGGGGATTCACGCACATCATCGATATCAGGTTTGTAAGCCATGCCCAAGAGAAGGATCTTGGAGCCATTAACGCTCTTTGCAACTTTATTTAAACTCCCTCCAACCAATTCTACCACATATTCTGGCATGGCAGCATTCACTTCGCTAGCCAACTCAATAAATCGGGCTTTATAATCGAGAGTACGCATTTTCCAGGATAAATAGTGAGGATCGATGGGAATACAGTGGCCCCCTAATCCAGGTCCAGGGGTGAATTTCATAAAACCAAATGGCTTGGTAGCGGCTGCATCGATGACTTCCCAGACATTGACACCCAGTTTTGAACACATAATGGCCATTTCATTGGCCAAACCAATATTGATGCTCCGAAATGTATTTTCTAATAACTTGGTCAATTCTGCAGCCTCTGGCGAGGACACGGGTACCAATTCATCCATGACATGTGCGTAAACTGCCATTCCAAGCTTGAGACAGTTCTCAGTAACACCACCAATGACCTTCGGGGTGTTTTTCGTCTGATAGACGGGATTACCCGGATCAACGCGCTCAGGTGAAAACAGTAGAAACACATCTGTACCCACTTTGAGACCCGAAGCTTCCAGGGCAGGCTGAATGAGTTCTCTGGTTGTCCCAGGATAGGTTGTACTTTCCAGAATAACGACCAGATTCTTGTGAACGTATTTTTGTAGCTCACTATTGACTGACAAAATGTAGGTGATATCAGGGTCCTTGGTCTTACTTAGGGGCGTTGGAACCGCAATACAGACGGCATCGATATGCTTGAGACTGGAAAAATCAGTGGTTGCTGAAAAAGTGCCAGCGCTGACCAGTGCTTTCAACTCAGCGTCATCTACATCCTGGATATAATTCACACCCGCATTCAACAGATCAACACGTTTAGAGTCAATATCGATTCCGATTGTACGGACGCCAACCTTGCCAAATTCTACTGCCAGCGGCAGCCCCACATATCCCAGTCCAATTACCCCGACAGTTATATCCTTTGACTCAATTCTTTTCAATAGTTCTTGCATGATAATCCTAATTATTCCTTATAATCTTTAGACTTTGCTCCGGCCCACATTTCTGTAGTTGAAGCCATATTTTTTCAATTGATCAACACTCAAAATATTGCGTGCATCTAAAATGTTTGGTGTCTCTAGTAATGTTTTTAACTCTTTCAGATCCAGGCCACGAAGTTCGTTCCATTCCGTCAGGATAATTACCAGGTGGGAATGTTGAACCGTTTCTTTAACTGTCGGCCGAACATCCAGATTCGGCAGGTAATATTTTTTCATATTTTCAGCGGCAACAGGATCATACGCCCGAACGGTAGCTCCACAATCCATCAAACCCTGAATAATATCCAGGGCAGGTGTATCTCTCACGTCGTCTGTATTCGCCTTAAAAGCCAAACCCAATACGGCTACAGTTTTTCCAGATAAATCAGGAAGCAATTCTTTCGCCTTGTCCAGGATGACCTGACGTTGGGTTTTATTTGCATCAATGGCTGCCTGTACGACCTGAAATTGAACCTTATGCTTTATACCAGTTTGCACCAAGGCCTCAGTGTCCTTGGGAAAACAACTACCTCCAAATCCAGGTCCTGGATGCAAAAATTTTGAGCTGATGCGTCCATCCAGTCCCATGGCACGCGTAATCGAATGAATATCCGCCCCTACTCTATCAGCCAGATTGGCGACCTCATTAATAAATGATATTTTGACTGCGAGAAAGGCATTGGAGGCGTACTTGATCATTTCTGAAGAGGCTATGTTCGTTGTAATAATAGGCGTTTCATTTATGAACAAGGGTCGATAAACATCACGCATGATCTGTTCTGCTCGCTGAGAGCTAACGCCTAAAACCACCCGGTCAGGTAGCAAAAAGTCTTTGACTGCTGAACCTTCACGTAAGAATTCAGGATTTGATACAATATCAAATTCCTGATTTTTTCCGCAGATGTCAGAAATGAGTTTTTGAATACGAGCACCAGTACCCACAGGAACCGTACTTTTTGTACAGATAATTTTATAACTGTTTAAATTTTCTGCTACCGTCTTGGCAACTGATTCGACTGCATGTAAATCAGCTTCACCATTGTCTCCGGGAGGGGTTCCCACTGCGATAAAGATCACCTCGGAATTTCGAATTGAGGCATTTATATCGGAGCTAAAGCTCAAACGCCCTGCCCTGACATTCCGGTCAACCAATTCCTTCAAACCGGGTTCGTAAATTGGTATCTCTCCGGTGTTCAATAAATCAATCTTACCGTGATCAATATCCGTGCAGGTTACCTCATTTCCAAAATCTGCCAATCCCGCCCCACTGACAAGACCCACATAACCTGTTCCAATAACGCAAATATTTCTCATTGATTCCTCAAATTTTCATATCCTCAAAAAAAGCTCAGCAATATAGACTGTAAGCTATCCTACCCAAAGGTAAATCCCTTATAATAAGCCACTTCTGCGTCGAATCACCCACTCCAGGACGAGGGAGGTGAGGAGGATCACAAAGAGAATCAGAGAGTGTAGTCCACGGAAATGATAGATAGTCGTCTCTGTATATTTTTTTTCCGCCAAAACCGGCAAATCATGTATTGAAGCGATAAGTTTTCCTCCACTATGCTTGGCGAGTCGCTCCAGAAATATTTCGTCTACTCCTGTGCTTTGATTCTCTTCACTATAGGCAATCAGGTCAATTCTACTCGTATCACGTCCCCATAGTTCCCCAAACCGATATGCTTCAGCAATGACCAGAAACTCTCCTGGCTGCCTGGTATTTAGATTGGCTTGGTATTCCCCTGACTCATGACGTACAATTTCTAGTGCTTCCTGTTGATCCGTGCCATTTTCTTGCCAAACTCGCATTTCGGAGGCGTGAATTGTTTTCTGGTTGATATCCTTAACCACAATATTCGCAGTGATATATTCACCCGTGGCAGCTAGTCTATCCTGAATATTAATTTTTATCGGTTGGAAGTTTGAAATATCCTCTAAGTAGCTTAACAGATGCTGCCAAAATGGGAGAAAGGAGTTCTTTGATTGTGGCTGAAAGAGCCATCTCCAATAGTTTGATCCGTTAAAGATGGCTCTTGGAGGGGCATCAGCGAGGATGAGTGCTGCATCCTGCCCATCCATGTTTCCAACTTCCAATATTTTAGTTCCGGGGTACTCCAGGCTATTTTCCCCAATCTGAATGGGTGAGTATTTAATCATATCCCCGGAGGAAAAGCCATTACCCTTTAATCCCAGGAAAAATGGATGATTGTGGCTGGCGTCACCCCAATGCACCGTTCTTTCTCCAGTATTTTTGCTCCGAACGGATCGAGTACCCAATAGGCCTTCCCAGGCAGAGCCTAGCTGGTTTGACCCACTATGGAATACAATGAGAGGACAGTCCTCAGCCAAATTAAAAGAAATTCCTTTCTCTAGCTCAACTGTAAGAACTTCATTTCCGGGTTCATTGAGCAAAATGAGGTCAAGCGCTTTTATATCCTCCATATCCGAGCGTGACACGCCTGCTTTTATCTCAGTACCCAACATGGATGTGATCTGAAATGAAGAATCGGGAAAATTTTGCAACAGAAATTTATGAAGTTCATTGGGAAATTCACTCACTAGCAATACCTTCTTTTTTGACTGTTTATAGTCAATACTCACATGACTTTCTGATCTAAATCCTCCGTCCCTCAGTGTCATAGCGACCCTTAAGTCATGGGATGAGCGTCTTGAGAGCGAAATTGGAATGCTTGCTTCGAGAAATACACCATCCACTCTGAACTCTTTTTCCCCAAGTGTCTCTCCCAATTCATTCTGAACCGAAACGGAGCCGATTTTTCCCAATAATCCTGTCTGTCGCATTTTTGCATGAATTATGGTCACTTCTTCAGAGTTCTGTGCTTCGCTATAATTTACTTCCGTGATAGAAATTGAATTGTTAGAGCGTGGATTCAGTGGGAGCACAGGAAAGATTGGAAGAGATGTGGACCATTTAAGATCCAAGGGTGAACGACCTCGGTTAAGCTGTCCATCAGAAATGACAACAGCTGCCTTATAAATATTTTCTGTAGTATTTGAGGATGCTACCGGGGGTGTCCATGAAAACTTACTAAGATCCTCTTCAAATGTAATATCTTCGCGCTGCAAGAGATCACCATGCATACTCCAGAGATCAAGCACTTGATTCTCTTCAAGTTCTGAGATAATATTATTGATTGACCCTATTAAAGCTTGTCCATCCCCTTCCCATGCTTGCATCATGCTCTGGGATCGATCAATGATCACGGCTATTCTTTGGGGTAATTGTCTGCTTCGCTTGAGCACTATTTCAGGGTTAAAAACCAGAAGTAGTATTGTCAACATAGCGACCAATCTGAGCCCAAGGATCAGAGCGTAGTACCCCCTGCTCAGGTGTCCTTTTGAAACAACCGTTCGACGATTCATGAAAATGATAAAAATGGTGAGCAGAACAATCATTCCAAGGAAGAGAAGAAAGCCTCCATGGAAATCAGCTTTGAGAGTATAACCAAATGGAAGGATCATTTATCTATCGAAACTGAGTTTTAAATTAGGGATGGCAGCAATATCTAAGGCATCTGGTTCACTTAGCTTGGATTTCCAGTGGCCCATGTATGCGATCATGGCCGCATTATCTGTACAATATCTCAAATCAGGTTGAAATAATTCTATACCCAGTTTTTGGGCTTCCGCTGACATTTTGGAGCGCAGTCGTGAATTTGCGGCGACTCCACCTGCTAGAACTATCTTGGAATGCTTGAGATCACGGGCAACTGTGAGTGCTTGCATCATCAAAACGTCAACCACTGCTTCCTGGAAGCTTGCTGCAATATCTGCAAGATGTTCTTTTATGAAGGCCGGTTCATGTTTTTGGATATACTGCAGAACATTAGTTTTTAGACCAGAAAATGAAAAATCATAGCTCTCTGGGAAGGAACTCCGTGGGAAATGGTGAAATTGTGGATCACCCTCATGGCTGAGCTTATCAATAAGGGGACCCCCCGGGTAGCCAATTCCTAAAAGTCTGGCTACTTTGTCAAATGCTTCACCAGCAGCATCATCGCGGGTCTGTCCTATCAATTTGTAGTTTTGGGGACTCTCGACGTGGATTAATTGGGTGTGGCCACCGGATACGAGCAAACAAAGGAAAGGGACAGGTAATTGATTCTCGCCAATAAAGTTGGCGAAAATATGACCTTCTATATGATTGATCCCATACAATGGAAGCTTTAAACCCAAGGCGAGACCTTTAGCGTAACTTAAGCCAACTAACAGAGAGCCAGCCAATCCTGGTCCCTGAGTAACGGCAATGCCCTGCACCTGGGACAAATTGATGTTAGCTTGCTCCAGGACTCCCTTTACAACAGGACCCAGTAGCTTATTATGCTCCCTTGAGGCATATTCGGGCACGACCCCCCCATAACTCGTATGCACGAGTTGGGTAGCTGTAATATGATGAATGAGTTCAGGACCTCGAAAGAGTGCCGCGGCGGTCTCATCGCAAGAGGTCTCAATCCCCAGCAGAATGGATTCTGACATTTATTTTTGAACAATTTCTATTTTTTCAGGGATAAATCGGCTGATTCGTTTTACGCCCATGGGTAGAACTGCTTCAGGAGTATATAATTGTTCCTCCTGGTTCCAATTTTCTCTATAGTCGAAGGTAACTGTAAAATCTTCTGCTTCTAATTGAAGTAAACGATCCAGGCCGCCTTCAGCTACCAATCCGATAAGATTGGGAATGATGGAAACCTCAACACCGGGAGGTACATTTTCCAGGCGAATGGGAATATTTTGGAACTCCACGGATCCAATACTCTGAATATCAGCAGTCACGGTTACAGCGTTTACATCAAGGGTAAAGAGTTGATCTGGCTGCAGCACTAGAGGCAGTGATACCAGAACATCCGCATTCACGTCATGTAACTCAAGTGTAGGTACAGTAATACTGGTCATGGCCTGTAATAGTGACCCTGGTCCACTCACTGTCACTTTGGTGGGTTCTACAATGATATCCCCTACCATCATATACCCAAGAGCTGGAATAATATCAGCCCGAATATTCACATTTAATTCCTTGCGAACCATTTTTTCCACACTCACCCAGACAGATTCAGGTTTTACAATATGAATGAGGTCAAGACTATAGTCCCGAGGCAGGATAAAGCGGTCTGGATGCTCGTTGAAGTACTCGTTTAAATAATAAACCTGGGTGTTGGTTGTTTTTGATAAATCCAGTACCAGACCTGTCTCTGAAAGTGGCATGGTCAGATTTGCCCAAAGCAAGGTGTGCCCTTTTCCTCTGAAGCGCCCTGTTACGGTTTCAGGAATTTCATTATTAAAGGCTTTTTCATCAGATAATCCCTCTATTCGTAGTGGTATCTCAAGGTCGAAGAAGTATTCAATATCCGTAACAACAAAAAACCAGAGCAGAATCGCCAATAATAGCGATCCCAATTTTATCTGAATATCAAGTGTGAATATTTTTTTCAACATCCGATTAATATAGTGTTTAATTTTGAATTACGAATTAGGAATTGTCAGGCAATAAAGAACGATACTGAGAGAATAGAGTCTTTGCAATCAGTGAATTAAAAAGGCGATGTCTCTGGAAAACCAGGAATACATCGCCTTTTATATTACATCAGGAAGAAGATCTCCCCCGAAGCTTAGGAATTAAGAGAGATTACTCTTTTTCTCCATCTTCAGTATCTGATTCTTCTTCAGCTTTCTTTTTCTTCGGTGCCGCTTTTTTCTTTGGGGCTGCCTTCTTAGCTGGTTTCTCCTCAGCTACTTCAGCCTCCTCTTCGTCGGCTTTTTTCTTCTTAGGAGCTGCTTTCTTAGCTGGCTTTGCTTCAACTTCTTCTACATTGGAAGCTTCATCACTTTCAGCCTTCTTGGCAGCGGCTTTCTTTTTGGGAGCTGCTTTTTTAGCAGGCTTCTCTTCAGCTTTTTCGGCTGAAGCTTCTTCAGCCTCACGAATCTTGCTGACGATCTCATCAGGAATTTCGAGCTTATCATTTCCTTGACCCTGTCCACGCATGAACTCGTCAATATCATTCCGCTCCTTATCCTTGATGGCTGCTTCATGGCTGACAACAACCTTCTTCTCGGTTGTGTCAACTTCCACAACTTTGACCTCAACCTCGGCTCCGACCTCAAACTGATCCAGGATATCTTTGCGTTCCTTTTTGCGGAAACTGCCAAGCAGGATGATTCCTTCTACATCAGTCTCAGCGAATTCAAGGATAATACCCTTCTCGAGCAGCTTAATAACAGTTCCCTTTTGAACAGAATTAACTGCAAAGCGATCTTTGAGCTCCGTCCAAGGGTTATCCTGAGCCTGTTTGATGCCCAGAGAAATTTTTCGCTCACTCTGTGAGATATCAAGAATCTTCACCTGAATCTTGTCACCACGGTTAACGATTTCTTTGGGATGACGAATCTTGCTGGTCCAGGACAGATCTGAGATGTGAACTAAACCATCAATACCCTCTTCGAGTTCGATGAAAGCACCAAATTGTGCCAGATTACGTACTGTACCTTCATGGACAGAACCGACGAGGTATTTCTCTTCGATGGTTGTCCATGGGTCAGGCTGTAATTGCTTGACACCCAGTGAGATCTTATGATTTTCAGGATCAACCGACAAGACAATGGCAGCGATCTCATCACCAACGTTAAATACATCTGAAGGATGCTTAATATGCTGCGTCCAGGATATCTCTGAAATGTGAACGAGACCCTCAACACCTGCGGTTAGCTCAACAAATGCACCATAATTGGCTAAGCTGACCACTTTTCCCTGTATATGGGAACCTTCAGGATATTTCTCAATAACACTTTCCCATGGATGTGGCTTCAATTGTTTCAGACCAAGTGAGACACGCTGTTTGGCTGTATCATAGTCAATGACTTTGACCATGATGTCTTCATCCAGACCAACAACTTCTGAAGGATGATTTACACGACCCCATGAGAGATCGGTAATATGCAGCAGACCATCAATTCCACCGAGATCAACAAAAACACCGAAATCTGTGATGTTTTTTACTCGACCTTCCAGGATCTGACCTACCTCGATCTCATCCAACAGCTTACCACGCTGCTCTTTGAGACTTTCTTCCAGTAATTCCTTACGGGAAACAACTATATTTTTACGAAATTCATTGACCTTAACAATCTTGAATTCGAAAGTTTTTCCAACATATGCATCGAAATCACGAATGGGACGAACATCTAGTTGAGATCCTGGCAAGAATGCATCTACACCAAGTATGTTTACAACCATACCACCCTTAATACGGCGGGAGATTGTACCTTCAACAGTTTCGTTATCGGCATATTTCTGTTTTACGTTGTCCCAAACGCGCATAAACTCAGCTTTGCGTTTGGATAACACAGCTTGACCAAGTTTATCCTCAATTCTTTCGAGGAACAAATCAATGGTCGCACCAACCTCAGGCAGTTCACCTTCATCAAATTCATGACGAGGAACCATACCCTCAGATTTGAAACCGAAATCAACCATCACATCTTTGTCTGTTATGGAGATGATACGACCCTTAACAATGGATTGTTGATCTAGATCAACAACCGCATGGTCGAGGAGTTCCTGATAAGCTACCGACTCTTTACTTGAGACTTCCTGCTCTTCAGGGAGATCAGCTTTTTTCATGGTCTTGATGCTGGCAAAAAGATCATTCATCATTGAGCGTTTACCGCTAGAGACATCCTGCACTGGAGCAGCTGGCTCATCTTCCGGGCTTGCTTCAGGAGCTGCCTCTGCTGATTCCTCAACAACTTCAGGTACCTCTTCAGCCTCAGGGGCTTCAGCGACTTCCTCTTTGGCTTCTTCAGGAACTGATTCTGCTGATTCCTCAACAACTTCAGCTACCTCTTCAGCCTCAGGGGCTACAGCGACTTCCTCTTTGGCTTCTTCAGGAACTGATTCTGCTGATTCCTCAACAACTTCAGCTACCTCTTCAGCCTCAGGGGCTACAGCGACGTCTTCTTTGGCTTCTTCAACCACAGCTTCTTCAGCCTTTTCTTCCTGAACAGGATCGGCTTCGACTGCTTGTTCTGCCGCCTCCACAGGCTCAGCAAGCTCAGGGGTCACAACAGCTTCTTCTTTTGCTTCTTCAACTGCTACTTCCTCTACAGCTGCCTCAGCAGTTTCCTCGGCGGGCGTCGTCTCGACGGCGTCTTGGGATTCAGCGGATACTTCAGTCGTTTCATCTACTTCTTCGACTTTCGCATCCATTTCTTGTTTCTTGGTCATTAAGTTTCCTCCGTTTGTCTTGTTTGTCTCCACCTTAGAGACAATAAATTCTATTTGTTCATCGATACTGATCTTAGTCGTATCGAGAGTAATTGCGTCGTCAGCGGCTTTCATGGGTGCCAATTTTCGCTTGGCGTTGTGCTCATCTCGTGCCAAAATCTCAGCTTCCAAATCTTCCAGGGACTTTTCAACACCTTGACTGGCAAAATCTTTTTGACGTCTTTGAGCTCGTACCTTAACATCCGCTATCATATAAATCTTGATCTCTGCTTCAGGAAAAACGACAGTCCCAATATCACGACCTTCTAATACTACATCATGGGATCTGGCAACATCTCGCTGTATACCTAAGAGGTATTTTCTAACTTCAGGCAGGGCACTTACATCTGCAACCAGTTGAGTCACTTCGGGTGTACGAATTTCATTCCCAAGCAGATTTCCATCAAGATAGAGTTCCTGCTTTTCAGTTGAAAAATCAACCTTAAGATCAAGCTCATCCAAAAGTGATTCTAGCTTGTCTACCTTTGAGATATCCAATTTTTCAGTGAGTATCTTCAATGTGATAGCCCGGTACATGGCACCGGTGTCAATGTGGCGAAAACCCAGTCGGGTTGCTACACCGCTGGCGGTGGAACTTTTACCCGATGCTGCAGGACCATCAATGGCAATAATCATTTTTCAAATAACCATTTACTGAGCATAAATATTTTATTCAGTCCTTCCAAAGCGGCGCAATATAGAAGACTGTTTATGCGGATACAACCCAGAATAGCATAGCTAAATAATTGAATTTAATACAGGATGATGCTCTTTTGGAAGATGTCTTTGTTATGCTGTGTTTCCCGATTCCCAAAGCCTGTTTTCTCCACAGGGAAAAGCCAAACAGATTTCAGTACCTAAAACACGGGTAAATGCTTGATCAGCTTGAGCTGATGATAGCAGATTATCTAGTCCGATTACTTAATGCGGTAACCTTTGTCTTCATACTCCAGGACCCAGTTGACGATGATACCAATATCCATACGTTGGGTACCGCCTAAAAAGCGCCGATTTCGAAAATAATATGAGGAATAATCCTGCTGGGTTTCCTTTGACATATCTTGGCTCAAAGCACTCAATCTTTCCTGCCATTTTTTCACATTGGAGACGCGCAAATCTAGCCAACCTGAATTCGTCCATTTTTCAATATTGCCTGGATTCACTTCCAGAACCGTCCGTCCCTCAAAATTTGGCACGGATATGTCCGGCCCACGGAGGAAGGTTTGGCCATCCTGCAACAGAATGGGTGTGCCTACAGAAAGTATGGTTGAGCGGAGCTCTTGATTCTCCTTGATCTCATGTTCCATGAGAGTACTCAGCTCATCCGGATCAGCATCTATAACGGCTTGGATGTTCCCCTTAAGCCGCTTCATCAGGTAGACTTCATACAACAATTTTGTGAGTCGTGGGGGTCCCAGTAATTCAAAAGCCACACTATCTTTGCCTGTTTCCTCTTGAAGCGCTTCCATCTTCTCGATAGCATCTTTACGAATTAATCCCGCTCGATATGAGGGCAGTAACACAGAGCTATCCAAACTGGAAATGATGTCATTTCCCGTATTTCCACCTTTGATCTCCAACAATGTCAGATCAGCGATCTCCTCGGGTGTGACAAATTCCATTTGACCTTCTCCGGTTAGAACGGAGAATTCACCGGCGGAGAAGTACCCATTTTCACCGGCATCAATAAAAACAGATTCCAGATATTCATCGCCAAGACGGTTCCAGGTGGGATCAGGATTCTTTACCAATTCACTTCCAAGTTTAGTATTTTCAACGGGTAAAGCATCATATAGTGGGATGTGGCTTCCTTTTCGGACAACTTTTCCGTAGCCAATTTTCTTCCAGGCGATAGCAGCTGTGGGCTTGATCTCCTTCACGATAGGTGCGTGCGGTGTCCGTCCCAAGAGCCACAGTAACATCGTATGGGCACCAGCAAGGGATGACTTACTCATGAGCATCTTCGAAGGTTTATCTTCAGAATGCGTGTAAGGAATATTAAAGCCCATACCCCCTGTACCGCTTGTGCCAACCTTTAAATAAAGCTTGGTCTCAGCCTGACGCATACTCTCTATGAGTATTTGGATGTGGCGGATGAGCTGAGGGATGTACAATGTTGAAATGATCCTCTCGACCGTTTCAATGAGTTCATCCCCGGCGGTCTTACCGTTGCGAATCTCGTCAATTTCAGCGCGCAGTTCAGCCACGATTTGATAAACATTCTCATAGGCAAAGGCTGTAGCTGTATTGATACAATCGATGAGAATTTGAGGTTTATGGGTATCCATGACCTGAAAAAGTTTGGAGTTTTGGACAATATCTGGTCCCAGGTCATCATAAATATCATGGATCATCAATCCAACCTGCTTCGGTTTAGTGTAAATATCGGCTTTGGACATTTCGGAGAGCTCTTCACGTACAAAAAGATCACCGTGGACTGAGATTATTTTAGTTCCTTTATTCAAAGGATGATTCTCTAGAATACTTTGTATCTCGGCTGCTTCATTTTCGCGCAGCGAAGTCACAATCATTTCTGATGGTTGCTCTTCAAGAATTTGTTTGGCTATGGCCTGACCAACCAGTCCCCAGCCACCAAAAATCATAACTCGCTTATCCTTGATATCCATCAGCCAATTCCTTTAATTTTTTTACCTCTTCGGATGACAATTCACGAAATTTTCCCGTGGCAAGATCATCAACTCTCAAAAAAGCAAATTGCTCTCTGTGTAAGCGGACTACTTTATGCCCGAGTGCCATAAATATTCTTTTAATCTCTCGCTTACGACCTTCCCGAAGTACTAATTTAAGATCTGTAAATCGATCCGAATATTTAACGTCGAGAACTTCTGCAACTGCAAGCGTCTTAGCTTCAATATTTATGCCAAGAGGCAATTGATCCAGGTCCGTTTGACCTACCTGCCCCAGAACTCGAACCGAGTAGATTTTCTGGACTTGGAATTTGGGATGGGTCAACTGGTAAGCCAGATCACCATCATTGGTTATGAGAATCGCTCCCGTGGTATCATAGTCCAAACGACCAACCGGGTATACACGTTCCTGGGATGGAATTAAATCGATGATCGTGGCACGACCATAGGGATCGTTTGTGGTGGTGATGACCTGGGCAGGTTTGTTTAAAAGGTAGTAATGATGCTCTTCCCCGAGACTTAGCCGTTTACCCTGAAACAGGACCTCATCACTCTTCAGATTAATGCGAGTGGCAGGATTCATCTCGATCTGACCATTCAGTGTTACCAGGCCCTTTTGGATGAGATCATCACAAACTCTGCGAGATCCCAGGCCAGCCTTGGCCAGAAATCGATTAAATCGAATCAGTTCATTATTTTTTTCTGGAAGTGTCATATGATATCAGGAACTTCTCCTTCTTATCAGTCGACATTAAATAAGTTCGTCCTGTTCCTCGCTCAATATGTCTTCGACTTCTCTCAATTTTGGCAGATCCTTGACAGTATCTAATCCAAAATATTGGAGGAATTCAGTACTTGTTCTATAAAGCAAAGCGCGTCCAGGCCCATCATCTCTGCCCCTGATCTCCAGGAGCTTCCTGTCCAGAAGGGTCCGGAGGGAGGAATCTGAGCTCACGCCACGAATTGCTTCAATATCATTCTTTGTGACCGGCTGACGATAACTCACAATCGCCAATGTTTCCAAGGCTGCCTGCGAAAGACGTAACCTTCCTGCCTTGGAAAAAAGACCCTTGACGTAGGGTTCAAATTCCGCCTTTGTCACAATCTGAAATCCATTGGCAACTTTTTTTATGCTAAAGGCTCGGCCGGATTCATCGTAATCATTCTGGAGTTCTGCAATAATCTCTTGCAAAGGAGCATGTGTCTCCTCTTCACTGAGGCAGGCACTGAAGCGCGTTTCTGTGAGTGGTTCAGGACTTGCGATGAGAAGTGCCTCAACAATTCTCTTTAAATCAACTATTTCCAAATTCTTTACCTCGTGTTATGAGCAGATCGTCAAATAATTTTGATTGCTTCACTTTTACCTGTTGGGACCGCAGCATGTCCAGGATTGCTAAAAAGGTTACTACCAGGACCAAACGGGACTCAAATTTTTCAAGTAGGCTGGCGAAACTGATCTTTGCCTGTAACTGAAGCAAACCGTTTAAAAACCCAGCCTGCTCAGAAAGGGTTACTTCCTCAACAGCCACATTGTGTGTCACGGGATCCTCATAGTTTTTCAGCAGATATTGAAAGGTTAGCATGATATCATAGAGTTTCACATCTTCCAGAATGGCTGTGTGATCTTCCTCCCCGGGGGTCCAGTTTAGGGGAATATGATAATAATGCGGTCTCTCATTGCGTTCTATTTGTTCAAAAGCAGCTGCAGCTTCTTTGTAGCGTTGATACTCCAGGAGCATATTCATGAGCTCAGTTCTAGGATCCTCAATCTCCTCATCACCCTCTGCCTCCTGGGGTAGCAGCATGCGAGCTTTGATCTTCATCAGTGTAGCTGCCATGAGGATAAAATCACCAGCAGAATGTAGCTTCAATTCCTTGGCCATTTCGACGTAGTTTAAAAAGTCTTTAGTGATCTTGGCAATGGGGATGTCATAAATATTCAACTCATCCCGTTTGATCAAAAAGAGGAGAAGATCCAGAGGACCTTCAAACATTTCCAAATCGACACGTAAAGGTTTATTCATGTTCAGGAACGACCCGGTTCCACAAATCCTATCTTACGGTACACCTTGCTCATAGTTTTCCTGGCAATGTGATGTGCCCGTTCCGCCCCATCATTGAGGACCCCGGTGAGATAGCTTTTATCAGAGATAATCTCTTTGTACTTCTCTTGGAAGGGTTCTAGAAAGGCAACCACTGAATCAGCCAGTTCTTGTTTAAATCCACTGTATTGCTGACCCTCAAATCTCTGAAGTGTTTCTTCAGCGGTCAAATCGTTGAGGACAGCATAAATCGTGAGCAGATTTCCGGTTCCGGGATTGTTAAAAGATTCAGACCCTATCTCACTTCCAGAGTCTGTCACGGCCCGTTTAATTTTTTTGATTAATACATCAGGGGGATCAAGCAGAGCAATATAATTGTTCGCATTGCTATCTGATTTGGACATTTTCTTTTCTGGTTCCTGCAAACTCATGATGCGAGCCCCTTCTTTGGGGATAAAGGGTTCAGGTACCTTAAATGTAGGAGAATATGTGTTGTTAAATCGATTGGCTAAATCTCGGGTCAACTCCAGATGCTGTTTCTGGTCTGCACCTACTGGGACAAGATCTGTTTGGTATAATAGAATGTCTGCAGCCATAAGCGCCGGATAACTGTAAAGACCGGCATTAATATTATCATGGTGCCTTTTGGATTTATCCTTGAATTGAGTCATTCGATTCAGTTCACCCAGATAGGTATAACAATTCAATACCCAGGCTAGTTCGGCATGCTGGGGTACGTGAGATTGAATAAGAATAATATTTTCCTTGGGATCAATCCCTGCTGCAAGGTATTGAGCTGCAAAGGAGAGACATCTATTTCGAAGATCTGCAGGTTTCTGCCGCACCGTAATGGCGTGCATATCCACAACCAGAAATATTCCGTTATAATCATCCTGGAGATTCACCCAGTTCCGCATGGCACCGACGTAATTCCCCAGGGCAAGGTGGCCAGAGGGTTGAATACCGGAGAGCAGTGTTGGTTTGTTAGCTATTTTGGCCTTGTTCATTATTCTTTAAATCCAGTTTTATAGGACGCGCATGGTCTTAGTATATATTTTCGCATATTTTTCAATATAAAGATCCTGGTGATCCGGATTGAGACTATTCAGTTTTACATAACCGCTGGAGTGGATGAAGTCTCCTTCACCCAAAGAGATCGCTACGTGGGTGATTTTACCAGGTGTATCAGAGAAGAAGATCAAATCACCTGCCTGCCAGCTTTTGTAGTCATCATCAACCCTCACACCCACCTCAGCTTGCTGATACGCATCCCGAGGGAGTTGGAGGTCATTCAGCCAGAAAGTTGTTTGCACAAAGCCTGAACAGTCAAAGCCTTTTGGGGATCTTCCACCCCAGAAATATTGGGTGCCCTGAAACCGAAGGGCTGTTTGGACGAGTCGCTCAACATCAACCTCGGTAAAATGAGGCCGTGGAGATTTCTCTATCCATCCCAGATTTCCATCCGGCAATAAAACCTGCACCCAGCGATCTTGATAAGCAAGGGCAGGCAATTTTGAAAGCAGGGTTATATCTCTGAAATGTGTGGACTGATTATCAGGGCTCTGAAATATCCAGGAGATCCGATCACCATGGTGGTAGAATTCGTGGTCATCCCAGCCTACAGGTTTTTCCACAACATAGAACTTGCAAACCCAACCCTCATAGCCGTCTTCCAGACGTACCCGAAGCCAATCATTCTCCTCTTCATACACAATCACAGTTTCACCCAAGTAGGTCTGAGAAGTGGCTTCTGTTTTGAAGCTAGCTTCTTTGTGTATGAAAGCCACACTCACATTTGTTAACATCTCTGTGGTCAATTTAACCCTCCTTTGTGAGGCGGAATTTAATCGCTGATTAAAGTGAAACAAGGGTTGCTAGGTTGCGGGATCTTTGAGCTATTGATATTGGACATTCATAATTTTTAAATTCGTTCATTGTGATCTCTGCGGCTCTGCGAGACTAAAATTTACGATCATTTCAAATAAATTATCCTTATAAAATTGTTTGCCCGTTGCACAGCTTTGCAGTAAATAGGCGCCATGCTAGATGAATCATCTAAACCAATTCCCCATAATTCTGTCTGATCTATCTGAAATAAACTCTGATTAACATGGACCCATTAGCACTTTCTTCAGCAAAACGGCGACTCATTGACCAAATCGAAAGCGCATGCACTGCCTTGAGAGATTCACAGGATGAACGAATTATTCGCTGCAAAGTCGAAGTCGAAGATATTGCCGCCATGCAGTGGCTAGCCTGTCAATCCAATACAATAAAAACATATTGGGCAAATCGCAATCAGGAATTCAAAATGGCCGGTGTAGGCATCGCCCATGAAATATCAGGTCAAAATGTGCCTGACTTGCATAAGGTCTTTGGTGAAATTCAACGACTGCTAAATCCTGAGTATCCAGATCTACGCTACTATGGCGGATTTCAATTCAATAAGGAGCTTCCAGCTGAAAAAGGCTGGGAGAGTTTTGGGGCATACCGATTTATTATTCCACAATTTGAATTGCACCGTTCTGCTGAGGGTGCCTTTTTAGTTTCAAACTATCACTTTCGACCGGATCAGGAAAATCGGGTCGAGGACATGATAGAGAAGCTGAATGAAATCCAATGCGAGATCACCCTGAGCGACTGGCAGGAAAGAGCTGTCCTCCATCGGCAGGATATTCCGAATCGTGATGATTGGGACAAAATAATTCTCAGTGCGCTGGATGATATGGAGATGGGAAAATACGAGAAAGTGGTTCTTGCCCGCAAGGCAATATTAACCTTTAATGACCCCGTGAATCCAACGGCCTATCTCCTCCGTCTCAGGCGTATGTCGGAAGAAACATTCAATTTTTATTTTCAGACCGATGATGATCATGCATTTCTTGGGGCAACCCCGGAGCGTCTATTTAGAAGACAGGGTCGGACGATTCACACTGAAGCAATTGCCGGGACAAGACCCAGAGGTAAAACCACCCATGATGACGAGCGTTTTGCCAAGGCATTACTGAGTTCTGATAAAGAGCTCAGAGAGCATAGCATTGTAGTCGATTGCATTGATAGCGTGCTTCGGAAACACTGCAAACGACTTGATGTGGATGAAAAAGTTCAAATCACCCGACTTTCTCATGTTCAGCACCTCTGTAAGCATTTCATCGGAGAGTTGGACGATGATACCAGTGATGCCGACCTGATCAATGATCTCCACCCTACACCAGCCATGGGAGGGTATCCCACAGACATCGCGCTGAAGGCCATTGCCAAGTTAGAGCCTTTCAATCGAGGATGGTATGCGGCTCCAATTGGTTTCGTTGGCTATGATCATACGGAATTTGTGGTAGCCATCCGCTCAGCCCTGATTGAAAAGGAGCAGGTTTGTCTTTATTCCGGGGCTGGAATCGTGAAGGGATCAAATCCTGCAGAAGAGTGGCAGGAGATCGAAGATAAGATCAGTAAATTCCTAAAAGCGCTGGATTTATAAGCCAATTCATTTTTTAAGGGGGAAACCAGGCGAGGATTTGAATCCTCGCCTGGGAATTACCTGCCATTTTATCTTAGACAAATAGAATTACCTATTTCAGATAGATCATTTTTATTGTTTGAGTAAAATTCCCGACCTGTAAGCGAGCAAAGTATACCCCAGTGGGAACCCCCAAGCCCTGATCATTAAGCCCATTCCATTGAGTATAATAGCTACCGACAGATTGATACCCGGTTTGCAGGGATTTAACAATCCTGCCTCTGAGATCGTAGATAAGAAGTTCAACTGAGCCTGCCTCAAGCAGGCTGTAGCTGATTGTGGTTGTGGGATTAAAGGGATTGGGGTAATTCTTGTCTAATTTGAAAGTTGAAGGCTGACTAGGTGTTCGTTGTTCGTCATTTACAGCGACAGCTCCACCTTCGCTAAAAACAACTACACCGCTGCTAATAAATTGAAATTCAGGATGTGTTGTACTCAGCCATTTATTCCCCTCAGTATCAATGACGATGGACGAGATATTGTCTGAAGGCAGACCTGAATTTGAGGTATCATAAAACACCCAGGTTTCGTTGTCATATCTGCAGAGCCCAACTCCATTGAAGAATGACATTGCACTGTTTCTAAAGCCCATTCCAATCCACTTTATACCACTATCATCAATGGCAAGTGAAGCTATGCTGGTTGATCCATATCCAACTTTGGGTAGTTCATATCCAGTCCAATTAGACCCGTCAAAGGAGCTTAAACCGTACCTCTCTCCTATCCACAGAGTCCCGTTACCCTCGATAGCAATTGATGCGATGCGGTCATCTCCCAGTGCTGAATTAGATGTATTGTACACCGACCAATTAATCCCGTCAAAAGACGCTAAACCACCCCCATGAGTCCCAATCCATTTTGCACCGCTATTATCAACAGCGATCGAGGTGATAGCATTATGAGGGAGATCAGAGTTTGAGGTGTTATAGACTGTCCAGGTGGTCCCATCAAAAGACGTTAAGCCTGAGCCGCCCTGACCGAAACCATCGGTGCCTCCCATCCACTTTGTTCCGCTATCGTCGATGACGATTGTGAAAACACTGTCCGACGGCAATTCCGAATTTGAAGTATCATAAACCATCCAGTTTATCCCGTCCAAGAAAGCTAAACCCCGGTCAGTTCCAATCCACTTAGCTCCACTCCCGTCAATGGCCATGGAGAATACTTCATTTGAGGGTAAACCCGAATTGGAAGTATTATAAACTGTCCAATTGCTCCCGTCAAAAACGGCTAAACCACCACCAAAGGTCCCAATCCATTTTGTCCCGCTACCATCAATGGCGATTGATGAGATGCAATTGGAAGGCAAACCCGAGTTGGACGTGTCATAAACCACCCACTCCGGGTTCTGAGCAATTGCACATGTGTAAGGTAATAGGATCGCCACAATCAGGATGGTTAGAGCGCTTATGGTACTCATTATTTTATTCATCTTTTCATCCTCCTCTATTTTCAAGATTTCCCCCGGCTTTTCGTTATTTCAAATAGAGCATTTTGATTGTCCATCTACGTCCCTTCGGAGCTACCAGCCTCCGCAGGATACTACGGCCGGCAGGCGATGGATAAATCTTTATCTCAAGTATACCATTTTTATGGTCTGACTGATCTCCCCTATTTGAAGACGACATAAATACACACCCGTACTTACTGGAATGCCATCATCATTGAGACCTTCCCAAAGCACTTGATAATTTCCAACAGATTGATATTCTCTTTTCAGTGTATTTACTAAACGACCCCGGACATCATAAATCATCAATTGTATATCAGCGGCTTCAGGCAGACTATAACGAATGATGGTGGTAGGGTTGAAAGGGTTGGGATAGTTTTGGTTTAGCATAAATCTTTCAGGAATCAAACCCTCTACCACCGAAACACCAAAAAGTGATTCCATAGCGCCCATATCCGGAGCCAAGCCATTGTAATAAGCATGATCAATATCTATCAAAGTATCACCGCCCCAAACAAATCGGGCAGTACCAGCATCTATGCAAGAGGAAGCATCTTGGATCGAATAATCGCCATTATCGGCATCAGTCAAAAGGGGGTCATTCAACATATTGTTTTCATAAAATAACAACCCACCTTTCTGTAAAACTAGCTGAGAATCACCCCCTTGGATATCAGAAAATGCGATACCAATATGACTAGCTATCCAGTAATATGGAGCTCCGTAAATATATGATTCAATCTGACCGGGTGTATTCTCCCAACAGATGGAATTGACCAAATACAGGTTATTATCATCAATGGCAACGATGCCACCAGCACCAATTTTGCCATCATTCCCGTAGATAGTTGCATGATTTATAACCGCTTCAGATTCCTTTAAGAAGAAAAGCCCACCACCACCTTTGTCCGCAACGTTATTGTACACAACAATATGGTTAATTGTGGGTGTGCTGGTTTCGAACCCTGCCCCGCCACCTGAGCCTGCAGCATGATTATCTCGAAGTGTCACGTTATTTAATTCTGGAAAAGCGTGAAATGAGAAAAATCCAGCACCATGCTTTGCAGTGTTATTGTGTACAAGAATATCTTCTAATAAAAGATCAGAATCAAAAGCTACACCGATTCCACCACCAGCGGAGGGCTCAGGGCCGTTAGGTACAGAATTATTGGTGACGATTAGATTCCTTAAGGTTGCACTTGATACAAAGCGGACACAAATCCCACCACCATACCTTTCACCAGATTTAGCCCCGTATTTAAGAAAACCTCTGCCATTCTGAATCGTGAATCCCTCCAGCACAGCTGAGCGGCTTTCGCCGTTTACGATAAGCACAGTGGCTGTTTCTTCCTGCGAACCATCAATGATGGTCAACTCTGGTCCAGATTCTGACACAACAACAATGTCCTTACCCAAATAATTTATATTTTCATAATATGTACCTGCGGCCACAAGGATTGTATCTGCATCAATAGCATAATCTATCGCCGCTTGAATCCCGGAGAATGCTCCAGGAACTTCAAGGGTCATGACTTGTCTTGGTGTTTCCAAAGCACCCATATCAGGATTTGCTCCCCAATAATCAGGGATGGTCATATCGATGAGTGTAGTACTACCCACAAGTAATTGTGGGGTGCCCGCATCAATACAGGGTGAAGCGAGGCCAAGCACCAAATTCCCATCAAGAGCAGCACTGAATTCTGGGTCTAGATCAATATTTCCAATGCCCCAAGTTACCGTTCCATTTCCATTGGTCTCGATACCTGATTCACCGCCATCTATGTCAGAGGAGTAAATGCCTACCTGACTGGCTGCCATGTAAGAGTAGAATTCGATTTCATTAGGATAATTATCCCACAGAATTGAATTGATCAGAATGGGTTCTGACCCATCGCTTACACCCAATCCACCAGCAGCGAGATTGGATAAAATGCTATCTGTACACCTATTACCGGACACGGTAACCTGATTTAATACAGGTGTAGCAAGTTTATGAGCCCAGATTCCCGCAGCCATATATCGTGCGGTATTGTCATACACCAGTACGTTATCAACTTGTGAAGGGGATGCCCAAAAAGTAAGGCCTCCTCCTGTGACGCGAGCATGATTGCTATATACCTTAACCCGCTGTAAGGTTGGGCTTGCCTCCCAAGCACAAAAGCCACCACCATAATCCGCTTCATTATTGCGAATGATGACATCCTGGATGCGGGCATCTGATCCAAGCGAACACAAGATACCACCACCTGTAGCAGAATCGCCCAGAGCATTATTACCCTCAACAATGAGGTTCATTAACGTTGGTGTTGAATTAAAACGGCAGGCTATTCCACCTCCAACACGATGACCATCATCATTAAGTGTGCCGCTACCATTCCTGATGGTAAATCCGTTTAAGACAGCAGTTGTTTCACCTGAGTCAAAGGTCACCGTACTACCGCTGGCATTTCCATCGATAATGGTCACTTCAGGACCATAAGCCGATCGAAGGGTAATGTTTTTACCATTGAAATTGATATTCTCGACATAAGTACCTGGGTACACTAGAACGATCTCACCCTCAACGGCTGCATCGATTTGTTCCTGAATGGTTCCAAATACCATTAGAGGTAGCATGAAACTCAAAATTAACGCTCCCCAAATTTGGATTTTCGGCTGTGCTCTCATGTGACGCTCCTCTTTTTTGTGCAAATGTCTGATATGATATTTGACTGCACCAGGTTGATTGTGATTCGCTGTTATTTTACCATCAGAAGGCAGTTTTGTCATCCCTACAAAATCTGTACAAATGCAGATTTTGGCATTTACAAATCTGGGAGGAACACAGATGTGATGGATCGTTGTTATAGGGTGTACAGCCGTATCGCGAACCGGCTATTCATCTCATTAGAAACAAACCAATTGGTGTGTAGCCGCCCAGATGACCGTTATTCCCAGTAGTTTTATTTAACAGATATTGTTCTATATTGATGATAAGAATTTCAAACCTTCAGAGATAGTTCAATGATGCGGGGGTACATACTTTGGCTATAAACCGGATTCTTTTTCTGCTCTTGCTCTACGTGTCAGCTTTTGGTCAAAACAACGCACTCAAATTTGATCATCTCACCGTAGCAGATGGCCTGTCCCAGGGGTCAGTATATGCAATCCTCCAGGACACTAGTGGTTTTATGTGGTTTGGAACCCGCTTTGGTCTGAATCGCTATGATGGCCACGAATTCAGACATTTCAACCACGATCCCAAGAATCAAAATAGTTTGCCCGGCTATCGCGTAATAGCCCTTCTCGAAGATCATAGAGGTGCTCTCTGGGTTGCTTCCGAAACTGGCGGTCTGGCTATATATAACAAGGACACAGAGAACTTTACAAATTTCAGGCACGACGCTACAGATCCTGGGAGCCTGAGTAGCAATCTTACCACCTGTATCTATGAGGATTCTAATCACTCACTCTGGATTGGAACTAAACAGGGCCTCAATCGCCTGGACCGAGCCAAGCTTGAATTTCAAAAATATTTCCATATTGAAGGGGAGGATTCAAGCCTATCCAGTAGCCATGTCACCGCTCTCTCTGAAATCACACCCGGGATTTTATTAATAGGGCTGGGCAATGGTTCGATGGCAACAATGGATTTGCAATCCAATAAAATCACAAACATTCAGAATGGAATTTTCCGACCATCAAGAACGGGGACCCGCCCCATCATGTGCATCACCAGGGATCAGCAAAATGATTATGTCTGGTTAAGCAGATTTGGATATGGGCTAGTCAAATACAATTTTAAAGACGGAATCCTGAATCGCTATAAACAAGCCACCAGTTCTTACAATTCCGCAGGTACCAATTTTATCTATTCAATCGCCCAGGATCAGCAGGGCAGGTTATGGCTGGCTTCAGTGGGAGGACTTACTGTATTTGATCCTGAGACTGGACAATTCAGCTTTAACGAGCATGATGATCAAAATCCTGGCAGTGTCAGTGATCAAATCATCCATTCGACCTTCATTGATAGGCAGGGCCTGGTGTGGGCAGGATCCGAGACAAAGGGCATCAATATTTACAAACCCAATCAGATTCGCTTTGAGTTATTTCGCCATGAATCTGACAATTCTCAAAGTCCCAGTGCAAATAGTGTATACTCTATTGCTGAAGATGAAGGTGGGGACATCTGGTTCACCACGATGCCTGGTGGGACCAATCGCTTTAACCCCAACACAAGGACATTCAGATATTACCAGACTGATGATAGCAAACCTGTCTGGAGCTTGAATTATGCCATGCAGGTCCTGATCAGTAAATCAGGCATGGTTTGGATTGGAACGGCCGTAGCCGGGCTTTCACAGATTGATCCCCTGAGTGGTGAACGTCTGAAGCTTTTTTATAATTACGTGCCAGACTCCTTGAGTATAAGTGGATCTATTATTTATACTATCTATGAAACCAGAGACGGGACTCTCTGGGTGGGGACCAAAGACAATGGCCTGAATCGCTATCATCGTGAAGCTGAAAACTTCACCCGCTTTCAACACGATCCTGAGAATCCATCAAGTATCAGTGGAGATCGCATTTATGTAACCCTTGAGGATCATGCGGGAGTACTCTGGATAGGTACTGCCGAAGGTGGTTTGAATCGTTTTGATGCTGAGACCGAATCATTTGCTTCCTTTAAACATTCAGCTGATGATGAGAATTGCATTGGCAGTAATTGTGTCTTGGCCCTGTATGAAGATGGTCAGCATAATCTCTGGATTGGTACTCGGGGTGGTGGGCTAAACAAGCTGGATTCAGCACGTCAAATTTTCTCCACCCTGGATCTTGGTTTTGATAATCTTGACATCATTATAGATTGCATTTTAGAAGATGACCACGGAAATCTATGGTTGTCAACCAACAATGGTGTGATTAAAGCGGATCCGGAACAAGGCTTCCTTAATAGATACACGCTCATTGATGGACTTCAGGGGAATGAATTTTTTTACAGTTCTGGTTTGAAGGATTCACAGGGTTACATGTATTTTGGCGGTCCCAATGGATTCAACCGTTTTCATCCTGATTCGCTCATTAATAACCCGAATATACCCCCAGTCGTAATCACAAATTTAGAGATCAACTATGCTGAGGTTCCAATTGGTAAAATGACGGATGGTCGCAGCATTCTGACCCGCTCAATTAGCGAAACAAAAAATATTACTGTGGGTCATCAGGATAAAATAATCTCCTTGACCTATGCTGCCCTGGATTTTTCCAATCCCCAGCGCAACCGTTACGCCTATAAGCTTGATAACTTTGATGCGGACTGGATTCAAGCAGGCTCCAATCATAGCGTCAGTTACACTAGTTTGGAGCCGGGCGACTATAATTTCCATGTTAAAGCGAGTAACAATGATGGTTTGTGGAATAAAGCGGGTGTCTCCTTGGCCATAACTGTTTTGCCACCTTTTTGGGAAGCCTGGTGGTTCAGATTGATGCTGTCTGCAACACTAATACTATTGGTACTCATCTATGTGCGTCTCCGATTTAAACGGCTTGAGGGCGAGAAAAGCAAACTACAGAAACTGGTTAGGGAGCGAACTGCGGAGTTGAAAGCTGAAATTGTTGAGCGTCAAAAAGTCGAAACTGAAAAAATGCAGTTAAAGATTGATCATCTAAAACGAGAATTGGTCAGTAAATCAATTCATGCAACCGAGAAGCAGGAAATCATGGATAAGCTGGTTCATGAGCTCAAAGGTATTCAAAAGCTGGATGCCAAAGAAATGCGGGAAAGCTTTAATGGGATTGTCAGATATTCAAAAAAATTATTGACTTCCGGACAAGACTGGGATGAGTTTGACAAATGGTTTACAGAAGTGCATACTGGGTTTTATAAAAATATTCATGATGAGTACCCGGAACTTTCACAGCGTGAAATCAAGGTCTGTGCTTTACTAAGGTTAAACTTGGTAACGAAAGAAATATCCAATCTGATGAGAGTTCAGCCAGAAACTATTGATACATATAGATACCGAATTCGCAAAAAGATCACGTTAAAGCCTGAGGAGAATCTGAGCAAATTTTTTGAAAAATTCTGATATCAATTCTTTGGAAATTCAATAATCTTCCACCAAACAGGGTGAGGTTCAACATTGCTCAGAATGAGCATCTCGCTTAGATTGAGGACAATGACCCAAAACCTCAGAATCAGCGAATTAATGATAGCACGACTCATCGAGCTAGGTTCCCATATGTTCGTGATATCCCCAGGATCAAGATCTACACCCTTGACAGTGGCCGCGGCACGGAACCCGAATGCCAGGACTAGGGTTCATTTCGATGAACGCGGCGCAGCCTATTTTGCTCTGGGTCACGCCAAATCGACGGGTAAGCCAGCTGTCCTGATCTGCACCTCAGGGACGGCAGTGGCGAATTATTTCCCGGCGGTCATCGAAGCATCCATGGACAACATTCCCATGATCATTCTCAGTGCAGACAGACCCCCGGAGCTTATTGGTGTGGGAGCAAATCAGGCAATATACCAATCCAATATTTATGGCAAATATCCCCGCTTATTTAAGAATTTGGATCCACCTGAAGAGGATACCTCTACCGATGAGGTATTGGAAATAGTGAGGGATGCCTATTCTGCTGCCCTTGGTTCCAGACCAGGACCCGTGCACTTGAATTGTCAATTCAGGGAGCCTTTATTGCCTCCATCAAGTGATATTGGAGAAATATCTGAACTCAGTGCTCCAACAAAAATTCGAGACCCTTCGCACCTCGACGGAGTTAATACTGAGCGAAGCCGAAGTGCTCGGCATGACACACTCACGGTGACGCCTCCCGTTTTACAGCAGGCGGAGTTTGATCTTGTTCATCATCATATCTCTCGAACTAAGCAGGGACTCATTGTTGTTGGACGAGGTGTTGATACGAAGTATGATGATGCGATTCTTAATCTGGCCAAAATATTGAATTGGCCGGTATTTCCTGATGTTCAATCAAAATTGAGATTTCGAGTACACCCGAATATTGTAAATCATTTTGATCTTGCTTTGCGAAAGGAGGATGTCTTCTCCAGGAGACCTGAAATGGTGATCCATTTCGGGAGTGCCTTCACCTCCAAGCGATTGCTTCAGTATTTAAATAAGCCTGAAATATTCTATGTATCTGTTAAGGAGACTCCTGAACAGATCGACCCGAATCACCAGGTGGATGTGGTATTGCATACAGAGATTGACGAGTTTTGTCGTAATGTAGCGAGTTCCATGGGGCTTCGAGAGCCTCAGCCACCGGACTCTCACTCGGCGTGGATCATGAAGTGGCAAAAACTAGAAGATACTGTTTCTGAGAGCATCGATAGTCAATTGGGGCACAAAGATGCGCTTACTGAGCCGGGTATCAGTTATCATTTGTCAAAAATGATCCCAAGGAATCATTCACTCATGCTGGCCAACAGTATGCCCATCCGTGATATGGAAATGTTTGGCTCCTATTCTGAATTTGGAGGCAATGTGATTGCTAATCGCGGATCAAGTGGTATTGATGGACTCCTGGCAACCGCTGCCGGGTGTGTGGCAGGAACGCAGAGACCCCTGACATTTCTCATGGGTGATCTGGCTGCTCTCCACGATCTTAACTCACTCTCCCTGATAAGTCAGTCGGTACACCCCGTCATCATTGTCCTCATAAACAATAACGGGGGAGGAATATTTAATTTTCTTCCCATAGAATCCGAAACTGACGTCTTCGAATCTTTTTTTGGAACACCCCATGGATGGACCTTTGAAAAAGCGGCCGACATGTTTGATATTCCTTATTTTCTTCCCAATGACATGCAGCATTTTCGGCAGGTGTACGCGCAGGCTGTACAGAGCGGAGATTCTGCAATCATTGAGCTCCGGACTGAGCGCAGTGAAAACCATTCCTACCATAAATCAATCCTAAAGAGATTTCGTGAATCAAGATGAGCGACCTATCTGGAATCTGAATTTCAGGGGTGATATCACGGGATTTCCTCTGCTTTGGCTACATGGCTACATGGGATCCTCAGAGGATTGGAAACCTCTGGTGGATGTGTACTTTTCAAATTACTGTAACATATTGGTCGATATTCCAGGTCATGGAAAATCATCATTAAACCCGGGCCAAGTATTAAATGATTTAGTAGATGACCTATTTGAACAGCTCAGGTCAGGAGGCTTTGGCCGGATTATCCTACTCGGATATTCAATGGGGGGACGGATAGCCCTGCACATTCAGCATTGCTACCCCACCCATATCCAGGCAATTGTCGGTCTATCAAGCGCCCCGGGACTGCGAAGTAGAGCAGCGCGATTGAATCGTCAGGAATCTGATTCGGTTCTAATGGATGAATTGGAGGAGATTGGATTCCAATCATTTTTAAAGACCTGGTATTCTCTACCTCTGTTTCAATCGATTGGTAAAAATGTGGAATTGATGCAGACCCTTATTCCCACTCGTTCCAAGAATGATCCACACCAATTGAGAAGGTCTTTAGAGATATTTGGGAATGGAGCAATGCTATCCCACTGGGATGATCTAGCAGAAATGGATCTTCCTATTCTCCTGTTGAGCGGAGCGTTAGATCAGAAATACTGCCAGATAAATCAGGAAATGCTAAGTCTTCTCCCACAAGGTGAACACCAAATAATTGACCATGCAGACCATGCTTTTCATCTGGAAAAACCTTTGGATACAGCCAATTTGATAAGACATTTTCTGCGACAAGTAATTGAAGGAGCATGACGTGGCATCTATAAAATGGGAATCAGCTGGAGAATACACTGATATATACTATCATAAATATTCGGGGATCGCAAAAATAACCATTAACAGACCTGAAAAGCGCAATGCATTCAGACCCCTGACGGTCATGGAAATGTCCAAGGCGCTTGAGGACGCCCGAGAGGACCCGAAAATCGGTGTGGTCATTCTCACAGGTGAGGGTGAAAAAGCCTTCTGCTCAGGTGGTGATCAATCCATTCGCGGGGACTCCGGTTATAAGGATGGAGAAGGTGTCCACCGTTTAAATGTGCTAGATTTTCAGCGTCAGATCCGAACATTGCCAAAACCCGTGATCGCCATGGTAGCCGGCTATTCAATCGGTGGTGGACATGTGCTGCACCTTGTATGTGACCTTACCATCGCAGCAGACAATGCCATTTTTGGACAAACCGGACCAAAGGTTGGATCCTTTGATGGTGGCTATGGCTCCAGTTACATGGCACGAATTGTCGGGCAGAAAAAAGCCCGGGAAATCTGGTATCTATGCAAACAATACAGTGCGCAGGAAGCCTTGGATATGGGATTGGTAAATACGGTCGTCCCCTTAGCTGATCTGGAAATAGAAACCGTTTCATGGGCAGAGAAGATTCTGGAACATTCCCCCTTATCCATCCGACTTTTGAAATCGGCCTTCAATGCTGATGTTGATGGCCAAACCGGTCTTCAGGAATTGGCTGGTAACGCTACCCTGCTGTATTATATGTCCGAGGAAGCCCAGGAAGGCCGAAACGCCTATAATGAAAAGCGGAAGCCGGACTTTAAGAAATATCCCTGGCGTCCATAGGCATAATGACTCGCCCCGGTAATAAACTGTGGATACAGGCAGCGCGCCCCTGGACATTGGGTCTCTCCATCTCACCCGTTCTCATGGGAACGGTCATTGCCAATAGTGAAGGTGGCATTCGCTGGTTTGCAGCACTGGCTGCCTTACTGGGCGGCATTCTCATTCAGATCGGTACCAATCTAGCCAACGATTATTTTGATTTTAAAAAGGGGGCTGATACTGACAGCCGCGTGGGACCTCAGCGAGTCACTCAGGCGGGGCTCATTGCACCAAAAATCGTGCGAAATGGCTTCGTAATCTGTTTTGCCTTCGCATTTCTTCTGGGAATCTATTTGGTTTACCTGGGTGGTTGGCCCATTGTTCTTATTGGCTTGATCTCACTTCTTCTTGGGGTCATTTATACAGGCGGACCCTTCCCCCTGGCCTATTATGGTCTTGCAGAGCTTCCGGCATTTCTTTTTTTTGGGCCTATCGCCAGTGCCACCACGACTTATGTACAAACAGGAAACTGGAGCCCTGCATCTATTTTGGCTGGATCAGCTGCCGGATTCTTTTCCATGGCACTTTTATCCATCAATAACCTCCGTGATTATCAGGAGGATAGAAAAGTGGGCAAACACACCTTAGCAGCGACCTTTGGCAGAGATTTTGGGGTCTACGAATATGCCTTTTCCGTCCTCGCCGCTACCTTGACTCCGCTGGTTTTCCTCCTCGTGGAACCAGGGCACTCCTTGGTAGCTATTACCTCGTTTACCGCTCTCATGGCCCTGCATGCGATACGAGTAACCAAAAATTATAGCCAATCCATAGAATTGCTTGCCGTGCTAAAAATGACTTCAAAACTACAAGCAGTCTTTACCGTCATATTTATTGTTTCATGGATGATATAGACATTGATGGAAACTCCCAAAAATGAGATCTTCGGGCACAAAATATCTGCTCAATACACCACTACCCCTCATCAGATAGTATCAGCAAAATTATATCGCTTCCATTTACCATTAAAGGACCCACTAAAATTAAAAAATATAAGCCTTGATCACCGTGAGGGAATGATCCTTTCCCTCAGAGATGCTGTAGGAAATATAGGATTAAGTGAGATAAGTCCTTTGCCCGGTTTTAGCGAGGAAACACTGGAAACTGCTGCATATAAAACCACTAAACTCCTGGGTGAGATAGTCAACTCTGAGGATTTCACCAATCGTTTACTATCCAGAGCTTGTGAAAAGAACAAGCTTGAGAACCCTTCACTAGCTTATTTTGGTGTTGAAACTGCCCTGCTAGCACTGCTGGCATCTCAAAATCAAGTTTCTCTGGGTACCTTGCTCTATGGTGAGTCCAGTGAGGAGATATCCCTCAATGGCTTAATTAATCAAAATTTATCAGAATGGATGCCAGAAGCGGAACGGCTGGTCAGTGCCGGTTATAAAACGCTTAAGATCAAAGTCGGTCGTATTAATGCAGAGTTAGAGTCGATGGGTATTAAAGGCGTTCGGCAAGCGGTTGGACCGAATGTAAAACTACGTCTGGATGCAAACCGTTCCTGGGATCTTGAGACCGCCATCAGTTTTGGGAAATCGCTGGCAGTCAGTGATATAGAATACATAGAAGAGCCTGTTCCCAACCCTAATGACCTACCTCGTTTTTTTGATGCCTGTGGGATGCATTTTGCCCTGGATGAAACCTTACACCACATAGTCGATCCAGGAATTTCCTTTAGCACCTACACAGGATTAAGCGCCCTGGTTCTAAAACCGACCTTGATCGCCTGCATGCCCAGATTTTTATCCCTGGTTGCTCAAGCCAAGGCAAAGGGTGTCTCTGCGGTTCTGTCCTCAAGCTATGAAAGTGATGTAGGTATATCCATCCTGGCTCAGTTAGCAGCGTCTATTAGCGGAACGGGCACTGCGGTTGGTCTAGATACGGGCGTTGCGTTTAGGGAAAACATTTCAGCTAGAACTCCGCATGTCCATGATGGCAAAATGAAAATTTCGCAACTCACCCTTGATGAACTGAAACTGGATCGGTGTGAATTGATATATGAATCCTAGCAAAGCACAGAGCCATCCACTTCAGGAAGCGGCAAAAATATTTCCTGACCATCCTGCCCTTCTTCAGAATGAATATTCATTGAGCTATGCAGAGCTCTATAAGGACTCATTGAGACTTTGCTCAGCTTTGCTGGAACGAGGACTCCGTTCAGGAGATATAGTTGTTTTGGATGAGCTCCAACCGGAAGAAATGATTATCATTATCTGGGCCTGCTCTCTCGGTGGTTTCATCGCCTTTCCCATAAACTCCCGATTCCCGGCAGCATCACTTATTTCAATTATCAGGAAAGCTCAGGTGAGCTTGATTGTCTCAAACCGAAAACTGATCCCTGAACTAGCATGCTCCTACCAGGATTTGCTTGATACTCAACCGAATGAATCCGAAGATTTTGATCCTTTCGAACCCTCTCGAGCAGCGACTCTTCTCATGACCTCAGGATCCTCTGGTTCGATGAAAATTGTTCAGCATAGTCTGGAAAATCATCTTGCCAGTGCCAGGGGCTCCAATTTGAATATCAAGGTTGAACCTCATGACAAATGGCTGCTCACCCTGCCCCTTTACCATGTGGGCGGACTATCTATTCTATTCAGATGTGCTTTGGCCGATGCCAGCGTTGTGATCCAATCTGCTGAGGAGTCAATCAATGGCACGCTAAGCACCGGACAAATTACCCATGTCTCAATGGTTGCTACTCAGTTTCAAAGCGTGCTGGAAGAACAAATTGCTGTTCCAGCTCTGCGAGGGATGAAGGCTATTCTTCTTGGAGGATCTGCCATCCCCTCTTCCCTTATCAATAAGGCTCTGCAGCTGCAACTACCTATCCATGTGAGTTATGGCTCCACGGAAATGGCTTCTCAGACTTGCACAACGGATGCAGTGGATCGTTCAAATACACTCAGAAATTCAGGGAGGCTTCTCCAGGGCAGAGATCTGATCATCTCCCATGAGGGGGAAATACTCGTCAGAGGTCCTACCCTGGCCATGGGGTATCTGGAAAATTCAAATCTGAACGATTTTAGAGACCCTGAGGGCTGGTTTCATACGGGAGATATTGGCTATATCGATACCAGGGGTAGTGTGAGCATTGTCGGTCGAATCGACAATCAATTCATCTCAGGTGGCGAGAATATTCAACCCGAGTACATCGAGATAGCCCTGGCAAAAATACCAGGCATAGTCCAAGCAATTGTCCTAGGTGAACCGGATCCTGATTTTGGTCACCGTCCTGTCGCATACATTCAAGTTGATGACCCGGATTTCGCAGCGGAAGTCATTGATCCTGAATTAAGAAAAACACTTCCCGGTTATATGATTCCCAGGGCCATATATCTTCTGCCCCCGGAACTGATCGCAAACCAATTGAAAATCTCTCGTGTGGAGCTCTTGGATTTTGTGAATGGCAAAAACAATCATTTGCACAGACTTGATTAAATCTTATTTAGCCAAAATGGAAAAAGCTGACTCAAAACACTCCCGCCTTGAATCTTTTATAGAAAATCCTAGAAAGGCAATCTGGACGCTGGGACTCCCTGTTATGATGGGGATGGCTGTTCAGACGCTCTATAGTATTGTCGATATGCTCTTTGTCGCTCGCATATCAGTGAATGCTATTGCAGCTCTAGGCTTCAACCTGCCGCTGTTTTGGCTGGCTATGGGAATCAGTTTTGGGCTCGGTACTGGCGTTACGGCTGTCATTGCGAGATTTATGGGAGCAAAAGATCATCAATCAGCCGCAAATGTAGCTGAGCACGGCTTGTTACTGGGTTTGGTCATTGGTGGGTTCTTTAGTACCGTAGGGTTGATCTTTGGTGAAAACATCTTACTTCTTCTGGGTACGCCTGAGCATCTGATGGCTGACACACTAGCCTATTTTCACGTGATCGCCGGTGGTTTTATTTTTATGATAACTGGTATCTTTCTTCGCTCCATTTTCAGTGGTGAGGGAGACACTAAAACACCGGTTAAAATTCAGATTACCAGTACTATTGTTAACATCATTTTGGATCCAATATTGATCTTTGGATTCGATATGGGTGTCCGTGGTGCAGCCTGGGCAACTGTGATAAGTATGCTCGTGGCTGTGGTCATGTACTCCAGGGTTATTCTGTTTAAAAAAGCAAATCTGCTCCAGCTCAATTTTAGAGTTTTCAGTTTTAACTTCCGTTTTGTAAAAGATATTTTCAGAATTGGTGTCCCTTCCTCAGTATCCATGATTATCATGTCCATGGGAGGAGCCTTGTTCAACTGGATCCTGGTTCACTATTCATCAGATGTTGTCGCCGGCTACCAGATTGCAGGACGGCTTGACCAGATCTTCTTTTTACCCATAATGGCAATCGCCGGTTCACTCGTCACTCTGGTTGGTATGTTTTACGGGGCGAAGCGCTTTGATCTCATCACTCAAGTAATTAAGGACGGTTTAAGGTATGGAATCCTCATCGGAATGGGAACTGGACTACTTTTTTATTTTATCGCGCCTTATGCATTCAAAATCTTTACAGATGATCCCACCGTTAACGAAGTTGCAGTAAGTATCATTCAAACCTTTGCACCCGTTTATTGGTTGATCGCCATTGGCATGATATCTGGACGCTCTCTCCAGGGGCTGGGTACGGGTATTCCATCCATGGTTATCACAGCAATCCGGGTCGCACTGGTTAGTGGACCATTGGCTTACTACTTTGCAGTCGTACTTGATAAACCTTATGTGTGGGTCTGGTATGGATCCATCATTGCGATATTTGTGGCTGCGGGTACATCCCTCACCTGGCTGGTGATTCGTGTTAGAAGGGTAAAACGGCTAGTCGCATCCGAAGCATAGTTTAGCCTGCTGCATTTATCTTCCCTGTCAACAAAGATTTAAATCCCCTCCTAGGAGGGGACTAATTTGTCACAAGATGTAGAGTGGGGAAAACTAGGTGTTAGGATTCTTCTTCTGGTTCAATACTTTGCTGATCAGCATCCCCCGAAGCTAATGTCTTTTTTTGTAACTCCAGAATTCTATTCACGGGTCTTTCCAGAGCACGGGCACGGGTTGAGATCAAACTTTCGAATTGATTGATTGCCCTTTGGAGATGGGTTTCAGTCTTAGCCATCACGTCCGAAAAATTATCCCATTGTTTCTGAAATTTCGCAACTTCATCCATGATCTCTGAAGCTTTCTGTTCCATCATAAAATTGGCTGTAGCCTGGTTGAGCAGGGAGAGGACGGCATAGAGTGTGATTGGGGAGCAGAGCATAATTTTCTTGCTCAAGGCCTCACCAATTAAATCTGGATCTTCCTGATTGATAAATCCATAAATGGACTCGTTAGGGATGAACATCATGGCATAGTCCACCGTCCCATTGGCAGTATCTATGTATTCTCGTCTACTGATGGTTGTTAAATGTTTACGAACATCCTGAAGAAAAGCTTTCTTTTCGATATCCTGTATCTGTTCATCATTACTTTGTAGATATGTTTCATAATGTGCCAAAGGAAATTTTACATCCATGTTGATCTCTTTATCCTTCGGCAGCTTAAAGGTATAATCAGGACGCTGTCCCTCGCCCATGGTCGTTTGTTTGGTATAGTTAATATTCTCCTGTAAACCGACGTATTGCAGAATGTCCTCCACCAGCCGCTCACCCCATTGTCCTCGTTTTTGTGAACTGGCCAGTAGGGTTTGTAGGGTCTCTGTTGTACTGCGCAGTTTTTGGGTTTCATCCTTAGAGGTCTCAAGCTCAGTTTTTAATTCTGTAGAACGCTGGACAATATCCTTCAGACGACCATCCATATTTTCCAGGGACTTCTGGATCAACTTCTCTTTTTCACCCAAGTGGTCAGAATTCCGCTTACTCTGATCCTTAAATTTTTCATCAGCTAGCTGGAGAAAATCTTTCTGGCTATTGCGAACAACATCCTGGGATATACTTTTAAAATCTGCCGTTAGTTGTTCCTTCATTTCATGCAGACGCTTCTTTTCTTCCTCCAATCGACTTTTTGATTCTTCCAGACGCGTAGTGATGGTTGTGTTCTCTTCACGGAGATCCTGAATGTCTTTGCGAGAGGTTCCCAATTCGGATTCTGCTTTCGCCAGCTGAGCAGCAATATTGTCCTTCTCAACGCTTAGCCGGGTGAGGGTTTCCTGATCTTTTGGGTCTTTTGGATGACTAGTGGTTCTGGCAATTAAATAGCCAACTATTCCCGTGATGATTGCCAGCAGAAGAGCATACGCGAGATCCATATTAGAGCTTCTTGCCCAGATCCTGTTCAGCGACAAATTTTACCTGTATCTTATCCAATTGCTTGATCTCATCATAGCCAACCACAATTGAATATTCATAAACCTGCTGCACTTCCTGGGAAAAAATGCGTAAAGCATCTACACCTGGGATAGCCATAAGCAGTTGTTTGAACTGACCTCGATTGATGTACTGCTCCCCTGGGGATTCAATGGGTCTGGGAAATGAATGATAAAAAACACGTCTGGCGGGAGATGATTCTGCTCCCATGGTGATGATAGGAACGATTCTCCAATCACCACCGGCGATCCGTTTGGTAAATTCTGCATCAATATATCCAAGATCCATAAAAGCATGTTCTTCAAAGGATTCCGTTTTGTCAACCAGTCCTGAGCGAGTTCTGCTAAAGTGCTCGATTTCGTCCAGGATCCGTGGATTGATCCGATAACTCACCTTAAAATTGATGAGAACGCTATCCGGTTCATACTGAAGTCGCAGGGTATTGATATCATGGATCTCTGCCAGATATGGATCATAAGCAATGTCGTACCATAGTTGTTCCAGCTGGGTACCCAATTTCATCATGGATTGCTGTTCATACTTCCGTTGCAGTTCCTCTGTCTCATTGCGCTGTTTCTTATTAAACAGTTCGTTCATTTGATCGTTCAAGGGAACCCCGGGCATTGTGGCGGAGCCATCACCTAAAATACGTGTCTCTGAAGCAACACCTTCCCCACTTTCGATTAACCTCAACTGCGTCAAAACCCATTCTCCCAGAGCCTGTTTCCAGTTCAAGAGCTTGGTATAGGGTAGCTTTTCTTCATACCTGGCGATAACCTGGGTGTTCTTTAAGGACAGGATATCCATGTGAATGGTGATCTCACCTTCCATATAGGAATAGCTGCCAAGAAGTAGATACGTTTCATAAGTAGGATCTACCTGCTTCTTGAACACTGATTTCCAAATCATGTCCTGCAATCTGTGGGGACGATCCACCAGACCGGCGTGGAAGTCAGGAACAATAAAGGGATGGAGATTGTCTGTCTCAGTCAATGAGGTCTTTAGAAAACCAGGCAAGCCTTTGCTCAACCAGGTTTGGCTCATATCCGGCCCATGATCCTCAAAGGGTTCAATAAATATCAATATGTTCTCTTTGGAGTAGGGTAAAACTTCCTGGGAGTAGACACTTCCCATCAATAGTCCAAGAATGATAAGTAAAATCAGTTTTTTATTCATAATAACCCCAGATTTTCCAGATTTTCTGGCAGGAAAATAATCCCTACCCCCTTAAGATAGAATGAAAACATTCTGATTGTCTCAAGTCCTCCGGGCAATCTTTGCCCAGGTATCACGCAATGATGTGATCCGATTGAATACCAGCTTGTCGTCCCTAGAATCCTGATCAACAATGAAATATCCCACGCGTTCGAACTGGAATCTATCACCTGACTTAGCCTCCTTTAGAGCAGGCTCAAATTTGGCATGAGTGATAACTTTCAGCGAATCAGGATTAATGTGTGAACGGAAATCCTGACCTGCTTCGGCCTTATCCGGATTCTCAACAGAGAAGAGACGATCATAAAGTCTGACTTCACCATCCAGAGCATGCTCAGCAGATACCCAGTGGATCACACCCTTGACCTTTCGGTCCGTTGGCTGTTTCCCTAAAGTATGGGGATCGTAAGTGCAGCGTATTTCTGTGATATTGCCAGAATCATCTTTAAGCAGGGATTCGCATTTAATGATGTATCCATAGCGAAGACGGACTTCTTTGCCTGGCGCCAATCGGAAATATTTCTTGACCGGCTCTTCCATGAAATCATTTCGATCGATGTATAACTCATTGCTGAACGGCACGAGACGATTACCAGCACTTTCGTCCTCAGGATTGTTCACTGCGCTTAGTTCTTCAACCTGCCCTGCTGGATAGTTCTCGATCACAAGTTTTATGGGATCCAGAACCGTCATGACCCGTGGCGCAACAGCGTTCAAATGCTCCCGCACGTGGTTTTCTAGAATGGTTACATCCACAACTGAGTTATGCTTGGCAACACCAATATATTCACAGAAATTGCGAATGGATTCTGGTGTATAACCACGACGACGCAAGCCTGAGATAGTGGGCATACGCGGATCATCCCAAGCGCTTACAAACCCCTCATTTACCAGCACCAGAAATTTTCGTTTGCTCATCACCGTATAGGTCAGATTCAAACGGGCAAATTCAATTTGCTGTGGGTGATGAATTTCCAATTTTTTGCAGAACCAATCGTAAAGTGGCCGATGATTCTCGAATTCAAGGGTACAGATCGACTGGGTAATCTTTTCGATAGAATCAGACTGCCCATGCGTGAAATCGTACATAGGATAAATGCACCAATCATTTCCCGTCCGATGATGAGCCGCATGTAGAATGCGGTACATGATCGGGTCACGCATATGAAAATTTGGATGAGCCATATCGATTTTGGCCTTCAGCACGCGAGCACCATCAGGGAATTCGCCTTTACGCATACGCTCAAAAAGATCCAGATTCTCTTCCGCACTTCTATTTCGGTAAGGACTATGTTTGCCGGCTTCCGTCAATGTCCCGCGATATTCACGAGCTTTCTCAGAGGGCAAGTCACAGACATAAGCATCGCCGGATCGAATGAGCCTGACTGCCCAGTCATAGAGCTGTTCGAAGTAATCTGAGGCGTAGTATTCCCGATCTTCCCAATCGAAACCCAGCCATTTGATATCATCCTTGATGGAATGAACGTATTCTTCTTCTTCCTTGCTTGGATTGGTATCATCGAATCGAAGATTGCAGAGACCCTTATATTTTTCAGCGAGACTAAAATTAAGTACAATTGATTTTGCATGACCGATATGCAAATAGCCATTTGGCTCAGGCGGAAAGCGTGTGTGGACTTCTTGACCAAAACGACCTGTTTCCAGATGTTTGTTAATGATCTCTTCTACGAAATTCAGCGATTTCTCAGGTTTTTCTGCCAACTTCTCTACCATGCTTCCTCTTATCCAGTGCCTATTTCATAGGACTTAAGTGTGATTTTTTAATCAGCAAATAACATACGTTATCATTGCCCAATTATCTATGATGTTTTTAGTCAATTCGGGTTCAGCTGAACTGTCTTTGCACCTGCCTGGCCGTAGTTGATACACGAAGGCTGGAGGAGGGCAAGCGACGAAGCCAGCCTGCCGTAGTCCCGACAGAATGGTCGGGACGGAAGGCGGGCAATCTCGAAATCTTGACACAACATAAAAACCGGAGATCGCCACGCTCATACTAATTCGCTCGCGAAGACCCCGTGGGTTAAGAATGGAACCAGTACAATATTTCGATTAAGACTCTGCGAGTTTTAGAGCCCGATCTATTCGATTAAGGCAGCTCTCCTTACCCAGGATAGCCATGATATCAAATAGTCCAAAGCCAACCGCTTTCCCGGTGAGGGAGACTCTCAGAGCATGCACGATCATTCCCATACCAGTATCCTGATCTTCTACAAACTCACGCAGGAAGGATTCCAGAGCCTGGGGTGAATAATCCGCATGATCTTTGAGGGGTTGCCGCAGACTTTTCAGTAATTCCCTTTGGGCATTAGCATTTACCAATCGTTTCTGAAAGGCCTTTTCCTCATATTCAATTGCAGCATCTGCCAAGAAAAATTCATCATAATCAAGAATATCACCGGCAAAAGAAATGCGCTCATTCGCTGCTTCCAGTATGGCTTGGACCTTTTGCTCAGTTTCTTTGTCGATATTGCGAACAAATCCTGATTTTTCAAGATAGGGCATGACCATTTTCAATCTGATATCCAGAGGAAGCTTCCACATATAGCGGCTTTGAAAAGCGGTTAATTTTTGGGGGTCAAAACTAGCAGGAGCCTTGTTGATACGCTCCAGACTGAAATCCCGAATCATCTCTTCACGACTGAAGTCCTCTGTGTGATCATCCAGAGACCATCCAAGGAGAAGCAGGTAATTCACAATGGCATCGGGTAAAAATCCAATTTCCCTGTAGAAGTCAACGATGACCGGGTTAAACGTTTCAGGCGACACTGCAAATCCAATTTTTCCAGCAATCCGCTCACCATGGTCATACAGAGCTTTGAAATCCCTGTTTTTGAGGTATTTGTCCAGTTTCCGTTTACTCAGCTTATTCGAGCTCCCGGGCTCTGCCACAAATGGCAGGTGGGCATATTGAGGTAATTCAAGATCCAGACCTTGCGCAATAAATATCTGCCGAGGGGTGTTGGAAAGGTGTTCGATGGCCCGAATCACATGGCTGATCTTAAAATCCCCATCATCCACCACCGAGCTGAGATGATAAATAAAACTGCCATCTTTTCGCTGGATCACGTGGTCCTGCTCCCCTGCCCATTCAAAGGACATGTCACCGCGGATGGAATCATGAAATTTACACTGACCCTCGCGAGGCATTTTCAGGCGAACCACAAATTCACGTCCATCAGCTTCAAATCGAGCGATGTCTTCATCGGTTTTTGCCATCCACCTGCGACTATAGGTGAATTGACGTTTTTCCTGCTCGGCTGATTGGCGTTCCTGAGCAAACTCTTCAGGCTTGGAGTAATCCCTGTAGGCGAAACCCTTATCTATCAAAGTTTTAACTGCATCTGAATAAATATCTGAACGCTGAGATTGAAAATAGGGTTCAAATGGACCACCAATCTCTGGACCCTCATCCCAATCAATGCCCAGCCATTTAAAACCATCTAGAATGGGTTGCAAGGCGTCTGCAATATTCCTTGCCTGATCCGTATCATCTACGCGGATAATGAATTTTCCGCCATGATGTCGAGCAAATAGCCAGTTGAACAAGGCGGTACGTACTCCGCCAATATGTAGATATCCAGTTGGGCTGGGGGCAAATCGAACGCGCACTTCGGGATTTATCATGGATCTATTCATTCTTTCTTCTAGCAGACGGTGACTGAGGTTCTCGAAGTCCCATCAAAATTGTCATTACCCTAAAAAAATGGCTTCGAGAACCTCAGCCATCGGGTCGGGAATCAATTCAACTAAATCTTATGGTGCCCATATGGTGACCTGCCAGATCAAGACTCACTTCATCACCGGGATTCAAGACACCCACACCTTCAGGCGTGCCGGTGAAGATAATATCACCAGGCTGCAAGTCAGTATATTCCTCCAGATAAGCCGGAATCTTCTCTAGCGGAAGGATCATCTGACTGCTGTCTCCCCTTTGACGAACTTCCTGATTGAGGACCATGGTGAATCTGATTTGATTCAGTGATGGAAACTCTTTGATGGCAATGAAACGACTTACAATAGCGGCTCCATCAAATGATTTTGCCAGGGTCCATGGTTTTCCTGAGGCTTTCAACTCACCCTGTAGATCTCGAAGGGTAAGATCCAGACCCAGTCCAATTCCACCGATGAAAGAGCCTTTATCGTTTCGATCCATAAGCATGATGATCTCTGTTTCATAGTGAACCGTTCCATGATCTCGAAATAAGCGCTGGGAACGATTGATGGGCACCAGGGCATTCAGTCCTTTTTGAAAAACAAGGGGTCTGGCTTCAACAGCGTTTCCCAATTCTTCGGCATGTTTGGCATAATTGCGGCCGAGACACCAGATCGTGCGCGGCTGGATGCCTTTTTCTTTTTCAGTAAAATCAAAAACCATCAGCTTAATCCTTCTTTAATACGCGTCGCCATGATCTGGGAAATTCCAGGTACACGAGCGATTTCCTCAACACTGGCATTTCTAAGGTTTTTCAGGGATCGAAAATATTTTAGTAATGCCTGGCGTCGTGATTGTCCGATTCCCGGCAGGTCATCCAGTTCTGAATGCAACATTGCCTTCCCTCTACGTTTGCGCTGAAAGGTAATGGCAAATCGATGGGCTTCATCACGGATTCGGCGTAGCAGTATGATGGATGGACTGGTTTTGGGAATTCCGAGAGATAGTGATTCACCGGGCAGAAAAACCTCTTCCAGACGCTTTGCCAGACCCAAAATGGGAACGTGGGACATACCGATCCGCTCCAGCACTTCAAGCGCTGCACTAAGTTGACCTTTTCCCCCATCAATGAGAATAAGATCGGGTTCAGGGAGAGCTTCAGCTTTGACACGTGTATAGCGGCGATGAATAACCTCCTTCATACTGGCAAAATCATCAATTCCCTCAACGGTTTTGATTTGATACTTACGATATTCGTTTTTTGCCGGTTTTCCGTCTTTGAAACAAACCAGGGAAGCTACTGTTTCAGTGCCGCCCAGATGAGATATGTCAAAACCTTCTATGCGTCGTGGTGGGGCGTCCAGATTCAAGTCCTCCTGGAGTGCTCTGATCATTTTGGGGACTATTTCCACGCGTTGAGCCTGCTCCAGTGCCCAATCCTTCAAAACCAATTCTGCGTTTCGATCTGCCAGGTCGAGTAGCGTTTTCTTCTCCCCGATCTTGGGAATGATAAAACTGATCTTATTCCCGGAAGTATCTTTTAGCCAGGCTGAGATCATATCCATATCCTCAATCTTGTCCGGAACCAGGATTTCTCTGGGAATGAAAGAAGCATCTTCATAAACTCTGGTGATCATCCGGCTGAGAATACCGGGCATTTCCTCATCCTCAGTCCCTCTGAATCGAAATTGCTCTTTCCCAATCAGTTTTCCGGCGCGGATACGGATAAGTATACCACAGGTGAGATTATCCTGACGGGCAACACCGAGGACATCCCTGTCCTCAAAGTCACTGGTTCTTAAGCGCTGACGACTCACGTAAGAACGAACTGCCTCCATCTGATCCCGATAGCGAGCAGCATTTTCATATTCCTGATTATTGGCAGCAACTTGCATTCTCGCCTCAAGGTAAGTCTCAACACTATCTGTACGTCCTTTAAGAAAATCCTCTACTCGCTGGATCATTTCTGCGTACTCAGCTTTGGAAATAAGACCTTGACAGGGTCCATCACATTTATTGATATGGTAATCCAGACAAAGTTGGACCTTTTTGGTTGCTACTGAGTCATCATCCATTTTATAGTGACAACTGCGGATGGTAAAAATTCGTTTTATGACAGCAAGGGCCGCCCGCAGGCCCTTCACATTGGTGTAGGGCCCATAGTATACAGAACCGTCTTTGACGATGGTGCGGGTCACAAATACCTGGGGATAATCCTCATTGGTGATACGGATATAGGGAAAGGTTGTATCATCTCTGAGATCAATATTGAATCGAGGCCGATGCTGCTTGATGAGGTTTGCTTCTGTGAGCAGTGCCTCCACCTCTGTTCGAGTGACCAGGGTCTCCAAATCCCAGATTCGAGCCACCAAGCGGGCTGTTTTCGGACTGTCTGGAGTACCTGTAAAATATGACTTTACCCGATTCTTGAGAACTTTCGCTTTCCCGATATAAATGATCTTCCCATTTTTGTCAAAATAGAAATAGACACCTGGTTGTTTGGGCAGGTCCTTGAGTTTGGCTTTATAGGGTGCTTCCACGATAGACATGGGGAAAATCTAATTTGATGAGCTGGGAAGTCTTGTTTTTTCTTGCATAGAATTTTTTGAATGCCATGAATTCTTTGTTATTCATCGATGGGGCCTAAGGGATAGATTGTGGGGAGTCTAAGATGACACTTATTAATTATTATTCCGTAACTCACTTCCTTATCTGGTTTCTGGCAGGGAGATATTCGAGGATTTCCTGGCTTACCTTTCTAATTTTCTCCTTAGGATGGGAAGTGCTGGAATTGATCCTGCCTTTCGAATTTGCCATGGAAACTGCACTCAACAAGATCGGAGATGTCCTCGTGAATATCATCGGATTTATCATGGGGACACACTTCAGAAAGTCCCTGCCAAAGGATTCATAGTAGCCATGTTGAATATTTACATAGACGCCGATTCATGCCCTGTAAAACCTGAAGTTTATAAGGTAGCTGCTCGTTATGAGTTAAACGTTACTGTGGTGGCAAATTCCAGGATGCGCACACCTGAAAGTAAGCGGATTGTATTGGAAGTCGTTGGGGATGGGTTTGATGAAGCGGATGATTGGATCGTGGAGCACACTCAGGCAGATGATATTGTGATCACCGCAGATGTTCTCCTGGCGAGTCGTTGTGTGAAAGCAGGTGCTCGCGTGCTAAGCCCCAGTGGAAGGAAATTTACAGAGGATAATATCGGATCGACTGTGGCCAGCCGGGATCTATTGGCAGAGTTAAGGGGTGCTGGAGAGATAACCGGGGGTCCCCCACCCATGACAGATAAGGACCGATCACGCTTTTTGCAAATGCTGGATTCAGTGATTCAATCAATTAAACATGAACAGAAATGATGATGTTTGTCGCACTTCGTCCCTCGTCCCTCGACTTGGGTCTTCGCTTTCAGCTACGCCCCCACAAGCCACCCAGGATGACACGAGCTTGGGATGAGTAGCTCAGCCACGAACTCCTAACCCCTAACGGCTAACTCTTCTCAGATAGTTCAATAAGGACACCACCCGTGGACTTGGGGTGGATGAAAATAATGCGCATTCCATGGGCGCCTGTCTGGGGCTCATCACTGAGTAAAGTGATGTCTGCAGCCTTGAGTTTTTCTACATACTCATCCAGACCTTCCACCTCCAGGGCAATATGATGCAGTCCAGGACCCCTCTTCTCTAAAAATTTCCCAACAGGAGATTCTGTTGAGAGAGGTTCGACAATTTCAATGTTGGACTCACCAATGCGGAAGAAATGAGTATTAACCCCTTCCCTTTTCACCATTTCTGAACCGGTAAAATTCAATCCAAGAATATCTTTATAAAGAAGCTTCGCCTGCTCTGGATTGTCTCCGGCAATGGCGATATGATTTAATTTGAGTACTTTCATATTATTAATCCAAATCAGAGAGAATGGCGACGATCTGATCCTGAATATTATTCACCTTCCAGGTTGGGATGGTGTAGTGATTGACCATGATCGAGAAGATGATCGGTTCCCCGGAGCGGGTCCAGGTGTAGCCACTTAATGCACGGACATATCCGATATAGCCTGTTTTTGCTCGGACGTTACCCTCTGCACTCGTGCCTCTCGTTCTTTTGCGGGTTGTCCCAGAAATTCCAGAGAGCGGAAATGATTCGATATAATAACTGCGATAGGGATGATCCCACATCATCTTCAACAGAGATGTTGATGTGTTTGGTGATACCAGATTATGCCTGGATAATCCGGACCCATCCCGAAGTTGTAGATTTTCCGTATCCATCCCTAGTGAATCATAAAGGGCCATCTGCACTTGTCGACCCTGATAAGATGATCCCTCCTCACCAAATTCTTTACCCAGCGTTTTCTGCAGGGTTTCCGCGATGAAATTTTGACTGGGTTTGTTCACTTTTGAGATGATATCGGACATAGGATGCGAGTGATAGGTAAAAAGTGTCTGGGTGTTGGTGTAATCCACAGAATCCTGGAGATCATCTGCATCGACAGGTTCTCCTCCAACACTGATACCCGCTTCCACGAGTCGCTCTTTTAGCACGTGGACAGTAAACAGAGTCGGGTTATGAATCGTAATTGCTCGCTCCGCCTCCCCGCTCTGTATGCGGTAATCACCCTCAAACCAGGCCTGATTAGTCCCACGATCTCGGTAATAGTCCCATTCCGTTGACGTATCTGAGCTTACCGTGACCAGATCATTACGTAAATTTAGATAAGTCGTTTGAGGATGAGATTCAATGATGACAGGATTCCCAATATTAAGTGTGTCAGGGCTTAGAGAATAATCGATATAATTTTCATTGTAGGAAAGTCCCGATAACTGTGCAGCATAATAATAGGGTTCATCATCCCAGGACCAACCATATCCCAGATCCTGATCATCGAACACGTTGTCATCCCCGATTATATCCCCTTTTATCTCGGTTATCCCTTGAGATCTTAAAGAATCCACAAAGCGAACCATGACTGAGTCGTAGTTATTGTCGTAAAAACGCCATGACCAGCTGGGGTCTCCACTCCCTTTAATAATAAGATCTCCCTCCAGGACACCATCTGTTAGCGCTCCATTGGTCACAAAATCAGTTTCATAGCGGTACTGGGGTCCCAGAAGACAGAGTGCGGCTGCCGTTGTGTACATCTTCATATTTGAGGCTGGCATGAACATTTTGGCAGGATTCCGCTCGTATATCACTTCCCCTGAATTGGCATATTGCATTTTGACACCCCACCAGCCCATCTCAGTGGGAGCGTAGTTGAGTAAAGTATCTACTTCAAAAGCGACTTGCTGCTGGGCGTTCCGCATGAATGCCTGTTTAGGCAGGGAGGTTACATAGGGTACATTTGTACTACAACTAAGCACAAACATGAGAATGAGGACGAATTGAGTGAACCGGAACAGTGCTTTCAATGGTGACTCCTGAAATATTTTGCTTGTATGCTTGAGATAAGCTAGACTCTTTTTTCTATACCCAGACCAGGTTTATCCAATAGTGTGATTTTACCTGAGTCATTTCCAACCCCCAGATAGGGATCGTCGGCTATCAGTACATTGCCATCCAGATCCAGCCAGCGGGCAAAGGAGCCAAGTTGTGCCATGGCTGATATTGCGATCGAGGTTTCAATCATACAGCCCATCATGATATCAAATTCGTATTTCTGAGAGAGTTCTACCATTTTAAGGGCATTGGTGAGCCCCCCGCATTTCATGAGCTTTATGTTGATTCCATCATATGCTCCCACGAGACCTTTCAAATCTTCTGGTCTCACTGAGTTCTCATCAGCAACGATGGGAAGGGGCGAAAACTCACGCAGTTTAGCGATATCATCCAGTTGATCGGCTGGCATTGGTTGTTCGAGGAATTCAACATTTTCCTGCACCAGCCATTCTGTTCCTCGCTTGGCATCATCAAGTGATTTCCAACCCTCATTGACATCCACTCTTAATACCTTATCGGTCTCAGCGCGGATGGCTCGAATGATATCATGATCATAATCTGTTCCCAATTTGATCTTCAAGATTGGATACGGAGTAGCCTCTTTAATTTTGGCTGGTATCGCGCTGATATCTGATATGCCTATAGTATAAGAGGAGATGACTAGTTTTTCACTAGCGCCAAATTTCCGCCAGAGGGGTGTAGCTGTGCGTTGTCCATACAAATCCCAGAATACGGTATCCAGGGCTGCCTGCAAAGCATAGCTTTCTGGAAACATTTTCTCAAGGGCATCCTGACGACTTTCAGCATCGTCAATCGGTAGCTCAAGGATTTGACTTTTCTTTGCATCCAACAGAGCTAAAATGGCTTCAGGTCCGGCTTCATAGCGAATATTAGGTGCTGCTTCCCCATATGCAAGATGCTGCTCATCGCTTAATTGAAGAATGACTCTGTCATAGTGACTTTCAGCACTTCGGGCGATCTTGAACTCGAATTTTGTGTTGATCCTTTTTATAGACCAGTTGAGAGTTAGTACCATTTTAATTCCTCCTAATTTTTAAATTTTTGAAATGTGTTAAATGCCATCGGGGAAAAATGTCCGGATCACATTTTCAGCAACGACTCTCTTGGGAGCCTTAACCATATCTTCCACAGGTAGGCCAATATGATTGTTAATACTTATACATTCCCATTCGGTCGCCTCGGCACTCAAACCTTTTGAGTACAAATTAATACCCAGTACTTTGGATTTCTTAAAAGGTTCCAGCAGTGACTCATGTAGATCGATCACTGTCCTCAGACTTGGTAAATGCTGATCGTAAGCATCCAATAATCGGCTGGGTTGATGGGCAATGACCATTCCATCAGGCATGCATCCATGCAATAATCCCATGGTAACCCCACTATATCCCATGTGGGTAATGGCACCCTGACCTTCAACGATAATGAGTGGAGCCTGGCCATCTACTTTGTCTATTTCGGCCTCAATGGAACCATTGATAAAATCTGAAATGACAGCATCCACAGATACGCCCCGGCCTGAGATCATCATACCGGTTTGGCCAGTTCCGATAAACAAGGATTCCAAGCCTAATTCTTTCAAGTGCATTTGGAGTGTAAGTGCCGTGGTCATTTTTCCAACATTAGAATCTGAGCCAATCGTTAGAAGAACTTTTGATTTCCTGTTTTTCCACGATCCCCTGGCAATGCGAAGATCCTCCGGTGGTCTGCGAACATCCCATATCAATTCTTTAAAAGATTTTAATTCTTCAATATCAGATAAAAAATTATGCAGACCTGCCCAAACTTCCAAATTGGCCTCGAGAGCTAATTTTAATTCAGGAATCCATCTTGAATTAATGGCTCCTCCTATGGGAGCAATGCCTACGACCAGTGTATCCGGATTGTATTCCAGAGCTGCATTGACATCAGCCACAATGGGTATATCACCCCCATACCCCAGGACTTCCTCGGCAGTCATCCCGGCTTTGCTACGATCAATAATGACGACCACCTCATCATGACGAAACATTATGAGACCATTGGCAGTCTTGCTACCAAGGGCATTCAATCGGTTTTGGGTGTAAAGGGCAAATTTGCGTTTTTTAGGGGTCATCACGTGGGTACTAACTCATGGTTTATCTATTGTTGAAGGTCGGTGTACGACGTTCCAGAAATGCAGTTGAACCTTCTATCCTGTCCTCTGTTTTGAACACATCGCGGAAAGCTTCAGCTTCCACCTGAAGACCTGCTTCAAGTGGTATTCCAGCGCCACCGTATACCGCTTTCAATGTGTATGCCTGAGCTTGCGGTCCTTGCGCCATGATCAATCCAGCTATCTCCTTGACCTTGTCCAACAACTCTGCTTGGGGAAATACATCATTGACCAGTCCCATCTGTTTCGCTTCTGCTGCCGGGACCATCCGTCCAGATAAAAGGATATCCAACGCTCTCCCTGTCCCCACAAGACGTGGCAAACGCTGAGTTCCACCATATCCAGCGATGACACCTAATTTGACTTCGGGTTGACCAAATTGAGCACCCTCGGCAGCATAGCGCAGATGACAAGCCAAGGCGAGTTCGCAACCACCCCCCAAGGCAAAACCGTTGACTGCGGCAATCACAGGTTTTGTAGATGATTCAATAAGTGTGAAGACCTCCTGACCACGTTGGGCAAAACCCAAAGCATCTTCGGGGGTCATGGAAGGGAATTGACTGATATCAGCTCCTGCAACAAAAGACTTTTCCCCGGCTCCTGTCAGGATAATGAGCCTGACATTTGCGTTTGTTTTTAGCTCAAGGAAGCTTTCCTCGAGTTCATCAAGGACCTGAGCATTTAATGCATTCAACTTGTTTTGTCGGTCTATGGTGACTGTAGCTATTCCAGTGTCAACATTGGTAAGGATATACTCCATTATGACCTCCAAAAGTGGCGATTAAATAGTACGACTACAGTAAGAACTTCCAGACGACCCAACATCATGATGAAGGCCATGGACCATTTCTCGATATCACTGAAAAATGCAAAATTGTCTGTGGGACCCACATCCGCGAGACCAGGACCGATGTTACACAGCATCGAAACAGTAGCAGTGGTACTGGTGACCATATCATGACCAAAAGTGGTTAGAAAAAACGAGAAACCGACAAAAATGAGGACAAAGAAAAGCAGAAAGGTCGTTGTATTTCTTACCGCATCATCATCAACGATCTCATTATTAAGTTTTATTGGTAGAAATGCGCGAGGATAAATCATTCTGCGCAGCTCAATCATGGCCATTTTCGTAAACAGCATGATTCGAATCGCCTTTATTCCCCCAGCTGTAGATCCTGCCATTCCACCTACGAACATAAGGGTGAATAAGACAAATTGTGCGGCGATCGACCATTGTTCAAAATCTGCAGTAGCAAAACCAGTCGTAGTAAGAATAGAGACAACCTGGAAAGTTATCTGCCGTGCCGGTTCCGCCTTTAATGCAAGTATACCCGGGGTGTTCGCATCATAGAATGGTGAGATAATCAGATCTGCGAAAACAACAACCAGACCCATGCCCAAAATACTCATCCAGAATTGCCACTCTCTACTTCTTAAATAACGCATGAATTTTCCCTGGAGCCCAAAATAATGGAGGGAAAAGTTTGTTCCGGCCAGGACCATAAAGATGATAATCACCCAATCAACATAAGCTGATTGAAAATGAGCTACGGAAGCGTTCTTTGTTGAGAAGCCCCCAGTCGCCATGGTCCCAAATGTATGACAGGCCGAATCAAACCAATCCATGGGTCCTATCCATAAGAGTATGAATTGAGCAGCCGAGATCAGGGCATATACACCATACAACAATTTAGCGGTCTCGGAAATGCGTGGTGCGATTTTATCACTTACTGGGCCAGGTGCTTCGGCAGCAAAGAGTAGTGTCCCACTACGTCCAGCCAGAGGCATGACAGTTACGGTGAATACAATAATCCCCATGCCACCTAACCAGTGGGTGAAACTTCTCCAAAAGAGAATACCGTGGGGCATGCTTTCGATGTCCGTCAAAATAGATGCACCTGTTGTGGTAAATCCTGACATGGCTTCAAAAAAGCTATCCGTATAAGATACATCAGTAGCGAAGTACATGGGAAGAGCACCAAAAATTGATGCTGATATCCAGCTCAAACTGACACTGAGAAATACCTGTCTAGGTGCAAAAACATGCTGATGTCTGCTAAGCACATACCCGACAAATCCAACGACAAGTGTGATACTCATTGCCTTTAATAGAGCCATACTGTCGCCATCTCTATAGACCAGAGACACGGCCAGCGAAAGTGCCATGGATGCACCAATGAACAGGGTCAATGCCGATAAAACATTGAGTGTAGGTAGAAGGCTAAATCGTTTAGTTGAATAATTCTTCGACATCATTCACTCTGGATGCACGAGCAAAAACGATAGCACGGTCACCTATATTGATAACGCTGTTGCCGGTAGCAATTTCCTGACTATCCGGATGGATGATGCCACCAACTACTGCATCCCTGGGAAAATCAATATCCTTCAAGGGGATACCAATGATCTTGCTATCCTTGGAGGGAGATAACTCGATGACCTCAGTATCAATCCCTTCCAGCATCATGACCGAGTGGACCTGGCCTCGTACCACATAGCGCATAAATGCATCCACGGTGGATAGATTCTTACTGACGACCGCGTTGATACCCAGTCCCTTCACCAGAGGTATATAGTCAGGTGTATTGATATGGACAATGACCTTATCCACACCTTTTCGCTTGGCAATCAGTCCGGCAAACAGGTTGGTAGTTTCATCATCCGTGAGTGTGATCAAAGCATCAAAATCACCTATCCCCTCACTCTCTAGAAAATCCACATCCATTCCATCAGCGTGGAGGAGTAACACGTCCGGTAACTCCCTGGCAGCCTTTTCCAACTTTTCTTTACGATGGTCCAACAGTCTGACATTGAAATTATCTTTTAAATTGGCAGCGACCAGTCTTCCCAACTTGCCGGCACCTATGATCATGATCGTCTTTATTTCTTTCTTTTGCTTGTAGCCACAAAGTTGATACATCATTTTCAAATTTTCTTTCAGGCAGACAACAAAGATCTTGTCACCCTCCTGAAAAATATGCTCACCACCTGGAATAATGGTTTCACCTTCTCGATCGATTGCCACTGTTCTAAAAGGTAATTCTGCGTAGGTTAGGCCAAGTTCTTTTAAGGATTTACCCATGAGTTCACTATTTGGGGTTGGTGTAAGAGCAATCATGTAAACCCTGCCGTGACTATAGGTCATAATTTCCTGGGCCGTGGCATGTTCTACCAGATGCTGAATTTCTCGTGCAGCGATCTGCTCAGGGTTGATCACCCGTTCAATACCCAGTTCTTTTAAATCCAGAAGAGCACCTACCTTTTGGTAATCTCCACTTCGAACACGAGCCAGGATCTTTGCTTCTGGATTCATTTTCTTTGCCTTCATAGAGGCCACAATATTGATCTCGTCAATACGTGTGACCGCCAGAAAGAGATCTGCAGATTTAACTTGAGCCATTTCCAAAATATTTGACTGGGCACCATTTCCCTCAATGGCCAAGGCATCTAATTCATGTTTCGCTCTTCTTACTTTTTCAGGGTCGGTGTCGATGATGCTGATATCATTACCCAATTCCACCAATGTTTTGGCGAGATAGAAGCCCACGCTTCCGGCACCAACGATTACAATTTTTTTCTTCATGGCTTAACCTAAAACCTTTTTCAGTATTTCTTTCGCATTCCCAAGCTGCTCATCATCAAAATCAAGGTGAGTGACGAGTCGAATTCTGGGATTGTCGACCACAGAAACCAGTAAACCTTCTTGCTTAAACTCAGCTACCACCACATTGGCATTCCTATCCGGACAATTGAGAAGAACGATGTTAGTTTGGGTCAATTTAATATCATTTTCCAGTACGCCCAGTTCCTGACATGTCTCAGCTAATTCCAAAGCGCGGTCGTGGTCATCCATTAGGCGTTCAACATTATTCGCCAAAGCATAAAGACCCGCAGCAGCCAGGCTCCCCACCTGTCTCATTCCCCCACCAAACAACTTTCGGAATCGATGGGCTCTATCAATTAATTCGTTTGATCCCACCAAAACTGATCCAATGGGGGCGCCTAAACCCTTTGACAGACATAGGCTTACAGAATCAAATGGTTTTGCATAGTCTGCAGGATCTACCCCACTGGCGACAACAGCATTCATGAGTCTGGCTCCGTCCATGTGCAGGAGGAGACCCTGTTTTTTTGCCAGATCTGCTATTTCGTGAATGTCTCCAAGGGGATAAACCACACCACCTGCACGATTGTGTGTATTTTCCAGGGCAATCAGTCTTGTTTGAGCAAAATGATGATCCTCTGGACGGAGAGCTGCTATGATCTGTTCAGTCCCCAATATCCCGAAATCACCGAGAAGAGGATGTATTTGAACCCCGCTGAGCAGAGCCGGGGCTCCCCCCTCATAGTTGAATATATGTGCATTGTAGTCGCAAATAACTTCATCACCTGGCTGAGTTTGACTGCGTATAGCCAATTGATTGCTCATGGTTCCTGATGGGACAAAAAGCCCGGCTTCTTTGCCAAGCATATCTGCAACCCGGTTCTGCAGCTCATTCATTAAACGATCTTCACCATAAACATCATCACCTACTTCTGCATCATGCATGGCGCGGCGCATGTCTCTGGATGGACGGGTGACTGTATCTGAACGGAGGTCTATAAATTTCATTCGTGTACCGCTCTCAAATTAGATTTCCACTTTGGGATCATACAGTCTTATTCCTCTGAGCCGAGTAATTCTTTTGCTGCTTCAATGGTTGCTTCACCGGGTTCTCCATCACCAATAAGCGTCGCAATTTCCATTACACGCTCGGCTTGGCTCAAAAGTCTGACCCTGGTCACAGTGCGATCATGCACAAAATGTTTTTCAACTCGGAAGTGGTTGTCTGCGAGGCTGGCGATCTGCGGTAGATGTGTAATGCTGATCAGCTGATGATGATGACCAAGAGCTTGAAGTTCTCGTCCGACAACGCGTGCGATCCGACCTGAGATTCCCGTATCTATCTCATCAAAAATAACTGTTCCAATACCATCCTTGCCAGACATGGCTGATTTGATAGCCAGCATAATACGACTGATCTCACCCCCGGATGCTATTCTCGCTAGGGGTCTTATTGGCTCGCCGGGATTCGCCTGCATCCAGAAAGTAACCTTATCCATCCCTGAAGCATCGGCTCTAAAATTCTTAGAATTGAGCACTGCCAGACCTTTTTCCTGTAATTCCTGTTCTACTTCGATCTGAAATCGGGCATTTGGAATCCCCAAATGACTGAGTCGTTCGATGACGGTAGCAGCGAGCTTTTTTGCTTCCATCTTGCGTAGTTTGCTCAGATTCTCACAAGCTTCAGAAAATTTATCAGAATGTTTGTCAATGGATTTTAATAACTCTTCCCGACTCCAATCGGGATCATCCTGTTTATCCAGGCGATCCTTGATCTCGTCCCAGTATGTCAGCATTTCTGGATAGGGTCGATTGTACTTCTGGCAAATACGGTTAAGTAATTTTATACGACTCTCTACATCACCTAATCGCTTTGGGTCTGACTGTACCTGTTTTTCATACTCAGAGGCAAAGTCTGCAATACTTTGTAATGAGACGCGTGCAGCCAGCGCCTCTGGGAGAAAGGCAGCGGCAGCTTCAGTATAGTCACTCAGACCCTCGAGTTGATGGATAATCATATTCAGTCGGCGTATGGCTGATGCATCGGTTTCTTCAGCTTCCCGGTAAAGTGCAGAAGCCAGTTCGCTAATGGTAAGGGCATTCTCAAGGACCCGACGCTCCTTCTCCAAATCCTCCAATTCATCAGGAAGTGGATTGATCTCATTCAATTCCTGTAATTGAAATGCGTAAAGCTGCAGCTGTTCCTGTCTACTGGAAGTAGCCCTATCTCTTTCATTTAATTCTCGCAGCAAGACACTCAACGAGGCGTATGTATCAGAAACATTTTGTTTCAGCTCCGCCACTTCAGCGAATTGGTCGAGAAAATCTATGTGGTGATCCTCATTGAGTAGGTATTGATGTTCATGCTGACCATGTAGATCCACCAATTGATCACCGAGATCTTTTAGATCTTGAACCGTCGAGCTCCGTCCATTGATCCAAACTCTCGAACTCCCCTGTAATTTGATCTCGCGTTTTACTGTGATCGTTGGGGTCTTGAGTCCCAGTTTTCGCATATCATCAGTCTTGAGCTCAAAAACTGCTTCGACCACAGCACTGGAATAGCCGTCCCGGATGAAATCTTTAAAGGCTCGCTCACCCAGGGCAATGCTCAGGGCATCGACGATAAGTGATTTTCCCACACCAGTTTCACCGGTGATCACATTGAGCCCATCATTAAAGCTGACGTTGGCCTCATCAACGATGGCGAAATTTTCAATATGAAGGGATTTAAGCACTTTGTCTAAATTTTTCGAGTTTGGGTATTTTCAGCATGAGGGAGAAAATAATAATTGAGAGGATTAGGCCAAACACATCAGCCACTACATCTTCAACGCTAGAATGACGTGTAGGAATAAAGGATTGATAGAATTCATCAGCGATTGCAATCAAGGCCCCGGTGCTAACTGCAAGCCGATAGGATGGCTTTAACTCGATCCGCGGTTTTTCTCGATAAAAAGCCCAGATCAGGGTCACACCGAACAGGTTGTATTCGGCAGAATGCAGGAAGAAATCTCCAATACCCCAGGAAAATTTTCCAACCGTCGATTGATCTAAACTTGAGAGGAAAAAGATCAATGCGGCAAAAAGGACACTCGGGAGATAATATTTAAGCGGGTACTTCACCGTATCCTCTCAGAGCTGTTGGAAGTTTTTCGATGATATCACCAGCGATCAAGCCCAGGACACCTTTTTCCTCACGGTTTAAATCTGCAGCCAATCCATGTGTATACATGGCAAAATTCAAGACTTTAGGTGTAAGATCCCATTGTGACCATAATGCCGCTACAGTACCCGTAAGCACATCACCACTCCCTGCAGTAGCCATCCCGGCATATCCGGTACTGTTCACGAAAACCATCCCCTTTGGTGAAACCATTAGAGAGGGTGCACCCTTTAAAAGTAGGTAAACATGGTAGGTATTGCAGAACTCCAGAGCCTCTTTCCAGGTCGGATTTGCTTCACCCTCAGGGTGCTTGAGCAATCGCTTGAATTCACCCATATGGGGTGTCAATAGGGTGGCTTGCTTTCTCTCTGCCAGGATTGAGACATCCTCACTTAAAGCATAGAGTGCATCCGCATCAATTATCAGAGGTCGCTCAATATTTTGGATGAGTTCTCTGGTGAGCTCGATCGTCTCCTCATAACGACCAATACCGGGTCCAATAGCCACGACATCGGCCCACTCACTCCCTGCCATCAAAGCCGAATAGGCTTCGGTCGAAAAACTTTCTTCCATGCTTTCCGGGACTCCTTCCACCACAGTCTCTCGAGAAAGCGTTTCAGCAATATTTACCAGGGATTCGGGTAAGGCCAATCTTACAAGACCTGCCCCTGCTCTCAGGGCTGCCGTAGATGCCAGGAGGGCAGCTCCACTAAATCCTCGAGACCCGGCAATGAGGAAAACTTTTCCTGAGGAATACTTATGTGCGTCGGCCGGTCGTGTAAATTTATCAGCAGGAAAATCTGACGCTTCCAATTCAACGAGAATCTGATCCTTAATAGGGGCTAGACTGTCTTCGGGGAAACCAATATCCACAATTTGAATTTTTCCACACTTGCTTCTCGCCGGCTCAAATAAACAGCCTTGTTTACCAAATCCCATACTGACACTCAGTTTGGCTTGAATACAGGGATTTAATATGTCTCCCTGGTCGCCGGTAAGCCCTGAGGGCAAGTCCACAGATACGATAGGGGCTTCACTTAAGTTGCATAGCTCAATTATCTCAGCGTAGGGAGTGCGCATCTTCCCCTTGACTCCAGTTCCCAAAAGGGCATCCACAAGAAGCGCTGCTTTTGAAATTTGTTTTTGTTGTTTGAGCGTATTTTCCCAAAGTTCCAGATGGAGCCCGGATGCTTTGAGACCCTGATAGTGAAACAGGGCATCACCCATCATATCTTGTTCTTCTGCCAGGGAAATTAAGGCGACGGGGACACCTCGCTTGACCAGCTCATGCGCGATAACATAGCCATCTCCCCCATTATTGCCCTTACCAGCCAGGACGAGGACCTCTCCGGAGTCTGGTAAAAGACCCGAAGCTTCGATTTGGCGAATAGTTTGCTCACCTGCATTTTTCATCAGGGTTTGACCTGGAATTCCACAAATATTGATAGCATACTCATCGACGGCCCGATTTGCCGCCATACTTAAGAACGGTCGCAAAGGATCAGACCTCCAGGATAGCGAAGGCTATGGCCACGGATTTCTCATGGGAGATCGTAACCAGAACTGTGCCACGGATATGCTCCAATAAGGAGACTTCAGGTCTGCCCTCCGGGTCATTCAATATTTCGATGTGTGAGAAGGGAATTATCTCATTGTAGCCACTCTGGTAAACTGCTTTGGCTATGGCTTCCTTGGCGGCAAATCTACCAGCCAGGTGTTCTGCCGGGTTTTCTTTTGATTCACAATAGGCTATTTCACCTTTGGTATATACCCGTTTGAAAAAGCGTTCACCATAGGTATCTCGCAGCCGTTCAATACGACTAACTTCAATTACATCACTGCCTATTCCTCTGATTGCCATGCGTGTTTAATTTATACCCTAGTGTTAGTAGGAAAAGCGGAAATTTATTCCTTAAGCAAGCAGAGCCATTGCGCTAAGTGCTTATATCATATATTTTTAGATAAAAAAAGGGCTGTCACAATGACAGCCCTTTTTGAAGAATTAAAATTGGAAGTGTTTTACTTACCTTCCCATTTGGTCAGCTCATCGATGCGATACTGTGCAACGCTCTTCCAACGAGCATCCTTGGCTGCTTCCCTATAAGAAACAACTGCGTCCTTATTACGATTCAGACCTTTAAGGGCATCACCCTTTTCCACAAGAGCTGGCGCCCAGTTCTTCTTCTTACTCAAGGAGGTACTGGCAGCCGTCAGCGCAGCAGAGTAATTTTCTACGCCGTTGTAAGCTTGAGCCAAATGGTAATAGGTCTTGTAGGATGTTGATTTTCCTTTTAGATCTGCGAGGAGATCAATGGTGGTGGTATATTTTTCCTGGTCTACGTAAATCTTGCCCAGGAGTTCGTATGCCAGGGTGTACTGTTTGTTAACCTCAATAGCTCTTTTCAGGTTTTGAGTGGCTTGTGTATAATTTTTTTGGCTCTCATAAACCTTGCCAATAACGTAGTAAGATTTCTCATAACTCGCGTTAATTGAGATAGACATCTTCAGAGATTCAATGGCCTTGCTATTGTTACCCATCTCGCTATAAAGCGTTCCCAGGGCATACCATGATTTATAATGAGCAGGATCGCTCGTTACAGCATCACGATAATAGTTTTCAGCTTTGTTTAGGTCACCATCTCTCTTTGCAATAAGAGCTAATTGATAGAACCCACTGGCAAAAGAAGGATCCACAGCTGTTGCCTTTTCGTATTCTTCGCGGGCCGAGATATAATCTTTTCGCTTAAAATATTTATGGCCTTCGCTATAATGCTTATTTCTAACCATTTCAATGGATCTGCCATATTTGGTTTCTTCAGGATTAAAGTTCATGGCTGATCTGAATTCTTCAGCTGCTTTAATTGGTGATTCCAGGCGATAATGTACCATCCCCCTGCTGTAAAAGGTTTCAGCCTTTACCTTGCTCCATATATCGTGTGGAGAAGCATTCATGACAGCCATGGCTTCTGAATATTTTTTTAAGGATTCGGTATACTCGGAACGATCCATGGATCTACCTGCATCTGCCAAAAGAACATTGATTTTCTCCAGAACCTGCCATTCTTCCTGAATCTCTTTGTATTCTTCTTCGTCGATGGCTTTTCCCATGGCTGCTTTATAAGCGTCATCTGCGGCCGGGATATCGAAGTTTTTTATCGACTCTCGTGCCTGGGCAACAAACTGTTCCGGGAACTGGGCAGATAACTGTCCAAAAATTGAAATTAATATGACCGCTATTATGGCGAGCTTTTTCATGCTTCTTTCATCCTTTTAAAATCACTTCACTCAAAGCTGAAGGAAAAATATGTCGGCTCCAACTCAATTTTCTGCTTTAGGACTATGTCCCAAGTGGCGAGCAATATATACGATAAGCATGCTTTTGTCATTGATTTTATTGAAGCGAGTTCTCGGAGGAAAACAAATTTATTAATAAAAATATCCAAATTCTGAATTACCAGATTTTGACTAGAATGAATAAAAAAAGACCTGAAAATTCAGGTCTTTTGAAATATTGCTATAATGTGCCGAGAGCGGGACTCGAACCCGCACAAGCGTTAGCTCACTGCCCCCTCAAGACAGCGTGTCTACCAGTTCCACCACCTCGGCTACAAATAACAGTTATTCGTCACTGGTAGAGGAAGCAGATCCAGCTGCTTGTGTCTCACCAGGTAATTCCAAGCTAGCAGGACTGCTTGCTTCAAATTGGGTTCCAGGTACGATCAACTCTTCCTGTAATTCCTTCTGGAAGTCAGTTTGATTAGCGGATCCACCTTTATTCAATATGCCGATAAGTAAGATTATCACCATAAAAGCCACCGCTAAGCCGCCAGTCAATTTCGTAAGGAAATTACCGGCTCCTACTCCACCAAATAAAGCACTGGCAGTGCTACCACCACCAAAAGTACCTGCTAAGCCACCACCCTTACTTGATTGCATGAGGATGACCAGCATCAGCAATAGTGAAATTGTTACCAGTAAAATGTACAAAAATGTCATGCGTTTCTCCTACTCAATTGCTCCAGCCTCGTCAATAATACCTTTAAAGGAATCAAGCTTCATGCTTGCTCCTCCGACCAAAGCTCCGTCAATGTCCTTATTGGACAATAAGCCTATCGTATTGTCAGGTTTGACACTTCCGCCATAAAGAATCCATGTGGATTCAGCAACTTCTTCATTATAAAGAGTTCGCAGTGCTCCACGAATAAAGACGTGAACATCTGCAGCCTGCTGAGGTGAAGCTGTAAGTCCAGTGCCTATGGCCCACACAGGTTCATAAGCAAGGATCACAGTCTCCATTTGAGCAGCACTCAAATCCTTAAGACCCCGGCGGAGTTGTTTTGCGATGACCTGCTCAGTTTCTCCTGCTTCACGTTCTTCTATTTTCTCCCCTACACATAAAATGGGAATCAAACCTGATGTCAAAGATCTAAGAACTTTTTTGTTGATCCACTCATCGGTCTCACCGAAGACATGTCGTCTCTCAGAATGACCCAGGATCACATATTCAGCACCGGTTTCTCTGATCATGGCACCGGTAATTTCGCCGGTAAAAGCTCCTGATTCTTCCCAATGCATATTTTGGGCGCCGACCTTAAGCTCACTTCCATTCACAGCATCAAAAACCGGTTTCAATGCCAAAAAAGGCGGGCATAAAATAACCGAGACCCCATGGGTGTCCAATATATTAATACGCAGCGATTCTGCGAATTCAGCGGCCTCCTTTGGACCATAATGCATCTTCCAGTTTCCGGCAACTATCTTATTTCTTTTCAATTATTTAGCTCCTTTCAAAGCTTCAAAAGCGGGTAGTTTGATTCCGCTGAGTAATTCCAATGAGGCTCCCCCACCTGTTGAGGTATGTGTTACACAGCCATCCAGCCCAAATTTCTTTAAAGCAGCGGCACTGTCTCCACCACCTACAATCGTGGTTGCACCCTTTTCAGTTAGCTCACAAAGCTTCTGAGCAATAGCACGGGTCCCCGACTCAAAGGGTTTCATTTCAAAAACACCCATAGGACCGTTCCAGAGAATCGTCTGCGAGGAATCTAAAATACTGGCGAATGATTTAATCGTCCTTTGTCCAATATCCAAGCCCATAAGATCACCTTCAAGACCGCGAATCGGCAGTTCCTGAGATACAGCATCTTCTTTGATCTCACGACTCGCCACACAATCTGAGGGCAGAACCAGATTGACACCCTTTTCCAGACACAAATTAATCACCTCAGTGGCGAATTCTAGACGATCTTCTTCTACCAGGGATGATCCCACATTGTGATGCAGGGGCGCGGCACTTAGAAAGGTGAAAGCCATCCCGCCACCAATAAGAATATTGTCCGCAACTTCCGTCAATCGTTTTAATAGATCTATCTTTCCACTCACCTTTGAGCCACCCATGACAACCGTGAATGGTCGCACCGGAGATTCAATAGCTTTTACCAGAAAGTCTATCTCCTTCATCAGCAGAAAACCAGCAGCTTTCTCTTCAAAGAATGCTGCGATGCCCACATTGGAGGCATGTGCTCGGTGCGCAGTACCAAAGGCATCATTGACATAGACATCTGCTAATTTTGCTAGGGCTTTGGAAAATTCCGCATCATTGTCAGTTTCGGCTATATGAAATCTTAGATTCTCCAAAACCAGGATTTGACCAGGTAGTAATTCATCAGCCATGGCCTGGACTTCATCGCCAACACAATCGGGTGCGAAGAGAATTTCAGCGTCCACCAATTCCGCTAAACGCTTAGCGACGGGTGCCAGACTCATCTGTGGATTTACTTCACCTTTGGGTCGACCCAGGTGCGAGGCCAATATAAGGGCGGCACCTTCAGCTAAAAGGTACTTGATGCTGGGTAGTGAGGCAACGATTCGAAAATCATCTGTGATCTTACCCTCCCCATCAAGAGGAACGTTATAATCTGTGCGGACAAAGACCTTTTTGCCCTTTACATCAAGGTCCTGAACATGTTTAGGCATATCGCTCATCCCTGAAAATAGATATTTATTGGGCGTTCTTTAGCACGTCTGCCAGGGCAAGGTGCAGATCAAACCTGAATTTTTCTACGTTGATCTTGGGTTCATGCCAGACACCAAAGTTGTCAGCCATGATCAATTTCACCAGATAACTCTGGGTTAATGCTTCGGTGGTTTTATTGTCGTACCAGCGGATGTCGATCTTAGCAGCATTCTCCTTCACTGCACCCAGTAGAGCGCTGAGAAAGGTTTGACGATTCTCTGTATCCGTGTTGATCTTGGCAAAACCGGCTCCGATAAGCCCTTGGATCTGTTCCCAGTCGGTACCCACAAAATTTTTCCAGGTCTGTCCATATTTATCTGCCATGCTGTCACCAAGAGCCTCCAATTGCTCCACGGCATAATCAACAACTTGCGGATAGAGTGTCGATGCACCATGAGCGACGAAAATAGTCTCTGGTTGAACGCGGTCGGCGATCTTTAACAGTTCATGGGCTAGTTCAATGTTCAGCTTCACTTTTGTACCTGGTTTACCTTTATTGGGACCATGCATAGTACCAATAGTTGGGGCGATCATCAGAACACCAGTTTCAGTGATAAACTGTTCGAATTCATCAGGCTGAGTATAGGTTGAGATCTCAGATTTTGTATCTTCATCCTCTTCACCCGCTAAAACGCCCAACTCACCTTCAACAGATACACCCAGAGGATGCGCCATATTTACTACTTCACGGGTATAGCCAATATTTTCTTCAAGTGATCTTGCACGTTTGTTCGCATGATCTGTGGAGTTGTCAGCCATAACGCTGGTAAGGTGCTGAACTGCTCCCTGAACCACTTTTCGACCAGCATCTGTGGTATAGTCGCCATGGTCAAGATGGGTGGCAATCTTTACAGAGGAACGTTTTGCTCTGGCCGCAATATAATCTGCAGCTACTTCAAGTCCTGTAATGGGATCTCCACCACCAAAATGCTTTAAGGCACTGTTTGAGAGAGCCAGAAGACCTGAAGAACCCAAAATTTCATAGGCATTGAATGCGGCGTTGATTCCCTGAAAGGTCGTTATGTTAAATGCAGGGATTGCATAAGCTTTCCCTGTCACATTGCCCTTTTCACCCTTTTTTGCTTTAAGTGTCAAGGCATGGGCACTGGTCAGGTTGTCTGCAAACCTTCGGGATGAGTTCAATTGAGGTGGATTGTTAAAAGTTTTCATGGCGTTCTCTCCAAATTTAATCTTTAAATACTTGTTATTCTTATACTTTCAAATTGTAAATTCTTTAGTAACTCAGGGCTACGTTACTACAAAAATCAGACCAAGTCAAGGTTTCCCCTTGCTCGGTGTAGACAAGGTAAGCAGATCGACTCGGCTTGCACCGGTAGCAATTAAAATATTTGCCAGTGCGTTCGCCGTTGCCCCTGTAGTGAGAACATCATCAACCAGCAGGAGCCGCTTCCCAACAATCTCCGTTTCATGTTTTACACCAAATGCTTCCGAAACATTCTCCTGGCGCTCCTCGGCATTTAATTGGGTCTGACTCTGGGTGTATTTATGACGGACAACCAGTTGATTTCCTAGCTGGGTGTGTAGATTTTCAGCCAGCCATTCACTCACGCCATCCACCTGATTATATCCGCGTTCTCTCCTTTTTCTTGGATGAAGCGGGATTGAGACGATCCAATCATAAGCTTGTCCTTGAAGCTGATCCAAAATTTCTCGACCGAAATAGTTTAATACGCGAAGGATCGGTTTTCTCCGTCTGGAGTATTTAAGATGATGGATCAATTGTTGGAAGGGTGGGTCAAAATCAAATAAGGCCCAGGCTGTATGGATGAATACTTCCCCCGGTACAGAAAAATTAGCATGGGGTTTCCCCAGCAATTTGAAGCCCTCAAGACAAGCGTCACAGAGTTGATCCTCGGTTGCCACCAGTTTCTTCTCACAGACCAGGCAAAGTGGCGGATAGACCAAATCCAGAATACCCTGAAATAGTGGTGTCAGGGTTTGCTTAATTGTATGTATTGACCTCTGCATAAACTTGTTTCTTGGCTTGTCGTTTAGTGTATTTCTCTAGAAAAACTACACAATGAGTAATGCTGCGCCTATCACTGGAGCGGCATCGCCCAGTTCAGCGGGTTCTATCCGAAGACGCCCCTTCTGATTTTCAAAAAGGTGACTATCCACGACGTCTCGTATGGAATCTATCATAAATTCGAAACCAGCAGCCAGTGAGCCACCAACAACGATAATTCCAGGATCCAGCAGGTGATTTACGTAAACCAGGGAATGTCCCACGGATCGACCAAGCAGACTCCAGGCAGCCAGTGCGTTTGCGTCGCCACTTTTCGCCAAGTTATAAATATCGATCCCGCTTAAAGTTTGACCTGATAGTGTTGCATAATTGCGCTCCAACGCCGGTCCGGACGCATAATCCTCAAAGGTACCATCATTGTAGGGCGCCAGTCCATATTCAGTAGCTGTGCCATGTGCGCCGCTAAGTATTCTGCCATTCCAGACAAAGCCATGTCCATATCCTGTACCCAGGGTGATGCCGTAGACATATTCTTCACCCTTGCCTGCCCCGGCGATTGCTTCCCCTAATACAAATACATTTGCATCATTATTCATTTTAACAGGCACATCAAAATGAGCTTGAAGACGTTCAACAAGCGGATAAAACTGAATGATCGGTGTATTGGGCGTTTCCATAACAGCTTCGTGCTTATCATCGAGAGGTCCTGGAGCACCCACACCCACACCCATTAATTCATACTCTGGTGAATCCCGAATCATGGTCTTGATCGTCTCTGCGATGGCTGACATGAGCTCATCACCATTCTGGAATTGAGACATGGCGATCTTGTCTGCCAGAATCAGTAATTCCCCTTGATGATCTATGAGTCCTATGCGGACTTTCGTTCCCCCAATATCGATCCCTGCCCGAACTTTCATCTTATCCTTTCAGAATCTTATTTTAGTAGCCTGTCCCAGGACCTATCATGAATTTCATTACGTGCGGTAGAATGAACAAGTTTATAGTTTCCGTAGCCTGTCCCATCAACAAAGACGAACTCGATTCCACCTTCAATATCATAATAGTGCCAGGTTTCATAGGGTCGCTCACCAATACCGGAGTGATTGCGTTCCATATTGTTGGGTTTGCCATATTGCAGAAGTACACGACCCCGATCCGTTTTCCAACCCTCCGTCTTGTCCGTCCCATATTCTTTATCGGCCAGTTGAACCCGATTGTAAAAATCATTTTTAAATTCGTTAACATTGGTCTCTGGATTGGTATCGTTACGCTGCCAAAATGTGGTGAGTATCCTTTGTTTTCCCTCAAGGCCAGATTGCTCAAACAGCAATATTTCATTCTCATTCATGGCAATGCTGACCAGCTCAAATATACCATCCAATTGTGCCTCATTCATTGAACTATAGGTACCACCACCCGTAATTTGTGGCTCAGCGTGAGTCTTTGGCCTAAGAATATAGAAGGTCTTCTTCTGATTGACACTATCACCGCTGTTCAGGTCGACAAAGTCCAGTGACAATTTGTGGATGCCCGCTTTTAGCCCACTGGTATTGATCCCACCCCATTCTACAATAGATTCTCCGGGTATTGCTTTGGTTTGAACAGGGTAATTCTTGACCACGTCCCCCGAAATTGATAAGATTTGGGGATGGACTCTATACGAACCCGTTTCTGATAGACCGTATGCTTCGAAATAGTAGTACAAGATAGGGGCTTTTAAACTATACACCCCCTCCGCATTGGGAACAATATCATGGCCATATTTAGTAAATTCAGTTTCCCGGTCAGTCCTGTTGATTTGTGAGGCAAGGGTAAGGTCGGAAATCGATAATTCATTTTCGGGAAATAGGGTCAGGGAGACTTGTTGTAGAATACGCTGTCTGCGCCGAGAGTTTACATCCAAAATATCTAATTGGAGTGTATAGTCCCCCGCTTCAACATAAAACTTGGTGATATCCGCCACGAATCCAAGCGAGTTCACCTCCTCTTCATTTTTTGCCAGATACTTTCTCTCCCAGCGGTCCGACGGATAGGCTTCGACATCACCCTGAAGCAGACTTGCCTGGAAAATGACCTGGGCTTCCAACCCGGGAGCTGCTGCTTCAAAAGTAAAATTTCCCCGTGGCACCATCAGGTAGACATCAAGGTAAACTCCGCCTTCCATTGAAAAGCGGGAGTAATCCAGGGATACACCCAAATTTGCATCAATATATTCTCCTTCAGCAGAGGCACAGAGAGTAAGCGCCAGGAGGAGAAGGGCTTTACTAGCTAAATTGTACGGAAACGAGACGGGATACCCCTTCCTCTTCCATGGTAACCCCATATAGATATTTAGCAGCTTCCATGGTCAATTTGTTATGTGTAATAACAATGAATTGAGTGTGCGTGGCAAAGTGCTCTAACATTTTTGTATACTTCCGGATATTTCTATCATCCAGAGGTGCATCGATCTCATCCAGCACACAGTAGGGGCTTGGTTTCACCTGATAGATAGCAAAGAGCAGGGCGATGGCTGTTAATGCTTTTTCACCAGCGGACAGCATTTTCAAATTTTGTGTTTTCTTACCGCGTGGTGTCGCCTTTATGATGATATCACTCTCCAGGACATCATCCGGGTTTTCCAGGAACAAACTGGCTTCACCACCATCGAAAAGCATTCCAAACGTTCCTTTGAAGTGTTCCTGGATCAATCCAAACGTTTCTCTGAACTGTTTCCGGGCAATGCGGTCAAGCTTGGATATCGTTTCCAATAAGCTGGACTTGGCTTCCAGCAGATCAGCCTGTTGCTCTTTGAGGAAATTCAGGCGACTCTGTTCCGTTTCAAATTCATCCTGCACAGCCATGTTGATGGGGCCCAGATTCTCAATAAAAGTCTGGCTCCTGCGGATGCGCTTCTCAAGCTGTTCCAGGTCAAATTCTTCCAACTCGGAATTCAGGGGAATCTCACTTTGAAACTTTTCCTGAATACGTTCTGCAATATGCTGTTTTTGGGCATCGAGGTTTGCGGCTGAAACTGAGAGTTCCCTTAACTCATCTGCAGCAGCTTCCCGCTTATGATGATGATCCCTTAATCGTAGATCCAATTCATTGAGTGCCTGTCTTTTTACCTGCACTTTATCACTAAGCTCAGAAAGCTGCTCTGATTCACGCTCAAGTATGGTTTTGACAGAGATTAAATTGGCTTTCTCAGTCTTTTCTGTCTCTCGATTCTTCTCCAGGGACTCTGAGTGATGCAGCTTCTCCTGCTCCAAAGTTTTCTGGCGGGTGATAATCTCACTAAGGGTGTCTGCAACACTACTCAACCTTGTATTAAGATTTCGTTCCTCACTGCTCAGGTTGACATGTTCCAGTCGCCCTTCTTGAGCAGTTTCGCTGGCTGCATCTCGTTCACTAAGAAGAGATTGGAGAGAACTCTCCATCTGAACTATCTCTGCTTCAGTTACCTTGCGCTCAGTCTCCGCTGCTTCCAATTGAGGGACAAAGGCCTCTATCCTGATCCTGGCTTCTTTGATGGCAAGATTGAGTTCTTCAAGTTCCTGTTCAACACTTTTTACATCCGCTTCTGTTGAATGAATACCGTATTGTGCACGGGAGTTCTTCCGCTCTACTTCCAGTAGTATCTGACGCTGGTCATCTCTGGATACCCTGCTTGTCCGAAGTTCTCTTTCCATGGCACCGGCTTCTTCGTGGGCTTTTTCAATCGAGGAACTGAGCTGTTCGATCTCATCAACCAATTGTGAGAATTGTTCTCTCAAACGCTTAATTCTATCCCGTCGCCCAATAATTGTGTCTTCACCCTCACGACCTGTACCACCCTTGATCACGCCAAAGGTATCATACAGGGTTCCCTCTGTATTTACTGCACGACCCGTCAATGTTTTCCAGGTCGGTTTATATTCGGGATCCACAATGATCAGGTCTCCGAAGAGCAGTTGGGCAAGCGCTTCGTAGCCAGCTTGTGGTGTTACAAAATCCAAGGCCGGTCCAATAACATGCTCACCTTTTACATCAGCTTTGGACCCCGGTTTGGTCTTCCTGATCGGCTCAAGGGGGAGAAAAGTTGCCGTCCCTGAATTGTTTTCCTTTAAGGCGCTGATTGCTTTAATAGCCGAGTCACGATCTCTGGTTACCAGCGCTTCAGCCAAGCTTCCCAGCGCAGCTTGAATGGCCGTTTCATATTTTTCATCCACAGTGATAAGGTCTGCAACCGTACCAAGAATACCCAGCTTCTCTGCGTCAACATTCAGAAGTGCCCGAACGCCTCGGGAATACCCTTCACCGGACTCCAGTAGTTCTTCATAAAAGTTTAACTGATTCTCAACACTGACTCTTTGACCCCTCTTTTTAGCGAGTGTCTCGCGGGTTTCGCTGAGTTTGTTCTGCATTCCCTGAAAAGCGGCTTCCAGGTCAGTCACCTTGGTTTCAAGTGATTTGTACTGCGTCTCTGCATCAGCAAAATCGGATACGACCAATTCCAATTCCTGCTGAAATTGAATCTTTGAATCACTCAGTCTGGTTTTTTTACCGCTGAGGTGATCGATACTACTCTCATGTTGTGCAAGAGCAGCTTCCTGATGACTTTTTTGATGATTTAGATCACCCGTTCTGTTCAGAATTTCTAAATGTTTTTGATTTTGCGCATCGACCTCAGTTTTCGCAGCGCGATATTTTTCAACTGTGGCATCAAAGGCTTCCTTGAGCACCTCATCTTTGGCTTTAGCTGCTTCAATACGCGGTAAGAGATGGGCTTTTTGATTTTCCAGGTCATCCTGCAAAGCGCGTGATGAATCTTCCCGCTCTATCAGAGTACTCTGTTCAACTTTAATGCGATCCAGGGCAGCATTGGCCGTGGCTATCTTTTCTTCTGCAAGAACCAGAATCTGCTCAATATTTACGCGAGTAATATTATCAGCGCTGACCTTTTTCTGCTGGGCTTGAAATTCAGACTCGATGAGCTGCAACTGAACCTTGGCTTCCTCAAGCCTATTCTCTTCCAGACTGACTTCTTCACCGCTGACGCCATATCCATCCTTTATCTGGGTTATCCGCTGACGGATAGGTATGAGTTGCTCCTGTACTTTGTTGGTCTGAAAAACAGCCAGGGAGATCTCATCTTCTTTCAGTTGGCTCTGAACTTTATCATAGCGCTTATACTTGGCCAGCTGTCTCCTGAGGGATCCAACGCTTTTTTCTACTTCGTTGATAATATCATTGACGCGATAGAGATCATTTTCCGTTGAATCAAGGCGACGCATGGAAAGCCGACGCTGCTGTTTGTATTTATTGATGCCGGAGGCTTCTTCAATGAGGCGACGTCGCTCTTCCTTGTTGTCACTAAGAATTGATTCAACCATTTTGAGCTCAATAACGGAGTAGGCATCTGAACCCATTCCTGTATCGACAAAAAGATTGTGAATATCTTTGAGACGACAAGCATTTTTGTTGATAAAGAATTCACTGGCACCATCTCTGAACACTCGCCGTGTGAGCATGACTTCAGTGTACTCGACAGGTAGAATACCTTTATCGTTGTGAATGGTGAGAGAAACTTCAGCAAAATTGACCTGTTTACGCTTGCTAGTCCCACTAAAGATAACATCATGCATGGCCTGAGAGCGAAGTACGGATGATTTCTGTTCACCCATGACCCAGCGAATGGCATCCACAACATTTGTTTTACCACAGCCGTTGGGACCAACAATACACGTTAAGCCTTCTGCAAATTTTAACTTGGTAGGTTCAGCAAAGGATTTGAATCCTTTTATTTCGAGATCGGATATATACATGCGTTACTTTTCTTTAACCGGGGGGCCACGTCATCGTTCTACCACCCAGGATGTGCATATGCAAGTGGAATACAGTTTGACCTGCTCGTTCTCCGTTATTCATAACCAGTCGATAGCCATCGCCCAGATCAGATTGCTTTGCCAGTTCAACACCAACATTTATTAATTTGCCCATGAGCGGCTGATCAGCTGCAGTCAAGGAAGCAGGTCCACTGATGTGTTTGCGTGGTATGACAAGAATATGTGTGGGGGCCTGAGGACTAATATCATTAAAGGCCACAATATCTTTATCTTCATATATTAGAGTTGCTGGGATGTCACCAGACAAAATTTTACAGAAAATACAATTCTGGGGCATGCGTCCTCCTTTTTTGGGGTTATTTGGGATCCTGAAGAAGTGCTGACAGCAATCCGACTGCGTGAATGGCGGCAGTTTCTGCCCTTAAACGTCTGGGTCCCAGACCCGTGAAAGTATAGTCGGAAATGGAGGCTAAATCAATTTCATCCTTTGACCAATCTCCTTCTGGACCGATCCATATGAATATCTTTTCGGAAGTAAAGATCTGTTTATTATCCAAAATTGCTGAGGATGAATCATCCGCATGGCAAAAGAGGTGAATCCCCTGCTTCTGCTCTTTAATAAATTGCTTGAATGGTTTTATATCATGTATCAGGGGCAAATGCGAGCGACGACTCTGTTTCATAGCAGAAATGGCAATACGCTCTAAACGATCCCGATTGAGACCCTTTTTTATGGTATGGTCGGTGAGCAAGGGGACGATCTCATGGACACCCAATTCAGTTGCTTTTTCTACAATCAGATTCAGATGATCGCCTTTCAGATTTGCTATAACAAGGATGATGACGGTAGGAATTTCTCCCCTATGCAATTCCTCTTTGAGAATTTTCAATACCAGACTATCATTTCCAATTGATTCAATCTTTGTCAAACAGGCTAAACCCTGTCCATTCACCACCCATATCTCCTGGCCGAGATCGAAGCGACGAACTCGAATTAGATGATGAAATTCCGATCCCTCTAATGCGATGTGAGATTGCCCACTCTTTAATGCGGGCAGGTAGACTTGTTCACCGGTGATCACCGGTGGAGAAACTCCATCCCTGCCTGGAAGAAAACACCCTTGTATGTTTGTCGGCTGTCGATAACATGATCAAACTTTGCGTAGTCGTACCCGAACCTGAAAATATAGGAGGATCCCTCTCCGCTTAGCACTTTTATCACAACACCGGCTCGACCCATTCCAACCACGTCAGTTTCAACATCCTGCCACCTCTCAAAAAAGCCTTCGTCGTCTTTCGTATTTAGAGACAGGAGCGGTCCAAGGGAAGCAAACCCGCCCACTTGAACTGAAGGGTGCATTGATTCCAGGAAAGGGTACCAGGTTAGACCGGCCAATAGTTTGACAAAACTCAGATTTTGGCTGTTGATGCTCACGGGTCGCTGGTAATATTGATCATAGTAAGAATAGCTATCCCTGCTTTCAACCAGGGTCCAGTCTGATTCAAAACTGATGTTGATGTCAGATCGGGGATAAATACTGTAGAATCCACCCAAACTCCCGCCATAGCTAAGAATTTCCATGTCGGGACCAAAGGTCTTGTATTTAAAATAATCCTGCGCTTGAGCCAGGATCGAGCTACTGAATATGAATAGAAATAGGATTGGGGCTAAACGGGTATACTTCATCGATATCGGATCATTTTCAGCTCGTGATATTCTGCTTTCCGAACAAAGCATATTTCATCCATGAAGTTTTCGATAAACAACAATCCTCTCCCGTTACAGCGCATACGCTCCTCCGGGTGAGTTGGATCCTTCAAACAATCACGATCGAAACCTAATCCTTTATCCCTGATCCTCAATTCCAGGTGGGAATCATAAAGAGTCATGTTAATGGAAACTTCCTGGTCTGCAGCGTCTCCATTGCCATGTTTAATTGCATTGTTCACACCTTCCTGGAGTGCCAGGATGATGTCATGCTGTATATCACTGGGGTAGCTACTTGTACGAAGAACATTTCTGGCGAAATCTTGAACTTTATCAATTTCTTTTATATCTGAAGGGATCGCCAGAGAATGATTAAAGAGCTGTTTGTTTTCTACCTTCTTCACGGGCCGAATTATAAGATAAATAGGGGCCTTGGGCAAGTAGGTTCATAAGAGCTTAACAAACAAGGATACAAGCATTTTACCAAGCGCAAGCTGAGTTTATTCTACGTCCTTAAATTCGGCGTCCTCAATATCGGCCTCATCTACCTGTAAACGGTGTGGAGTCTCGGCTTCTCCGCCTTTTACATCATTAGAATTAGCCACGCGGATTTTAAGATCAGTTATCAATCGCTTCAGTGTTTTAAATACGAAGTAGGCTATAGCCATTATGATAAGATAACGCATTGATTCACCGTTTGATGGGGTTGTAAAATTTTGTGCCTTCAATAGGCTGTCTGATGGTAGCAAGCAGGTCGGCCAGGTCATCCTCATCATTCACAAAATCTATGTCAGTGGCGTTTATAATGAGGAGTGGCGATGCCTTGTATCTGAAAAAATATTCATTGTAGACCTGATTGAGGGCGGCGATGTAATCACTATTAATATTGGATTCAAAATCACGTCCACGTTTTCTGATATTAAAAAGCAGACGATCTGTGTCTGCCTGTAAATAGATCACAAGGTCCGGCACAGTGATGGTTTCCTCCATCATTCCGGCTATTCGATCGTATAGGGCCATTTCATTTTCATCCAGATTTAGATAGGCGAAGAGTCTATCCTTCTGAAACATATAATCTGTGATCAATAATTTGGAGAATAATTCCGTCTGACGCAGATCCTGGAATTGCCGATAGCGACTCAGCAGGAAAAATAATTGCGTCTGAAAAGCGAATCGTTTCCTATCACCATAAAAAGAGCTGAGGAAAGGGTTCTCTTCAAATTCTTCAAGGACGAGACGAGCATCCAGTTTTGATGCGAGTCGTTCAGATAAACTGGTCTTCCCTACACCGATCACACCCTCAATTGCAATATGATAGAGATTTCTCAATTTGCTTCGACTTCCTTGTCAATGCGTTCTACCCAGCTCCTGTCAACACATTCCAAAAGATATTGTTGGATGGTTTTGTGATAGATGGGATCCTTCGTGTCAGCTGCGATCTCAGCGGCCGGTACCAAGACGAATCGTCTTTGATCAAAACGAGGATGCGGGATAATCAGATCAATTTCCAGCCATGTCTCACTACCAAATAATATGATATCCAGGTCAAGATTACGAGGTCCGTTTGGAGTTTCCAGCTCTCGATATCTACCCGCACCAGCTTCAATTTCCAGCAAAGATGCTAATAATTGGGGAGCACTAAGATCTGTATCCAAGGTGACCGCTGCATTGATAAATGGTGTCTTCTCTGTTGTGCCTACAGGCTCTGTCGAGTATAAACTACTCATTTGCACATCCCTGAATCTTTTGCTCAATTCATCATAGGCAAAAATTAACTGAGTCTTGGGATCATTCTGATTTGAGCCAATGCTAAGGAGAACTTTGGTCATGAAGCTTTGCCCTGCCGGGTAACTTCCACCTCAACAAAATCCAGCACGGCATCGATAGGGACTTTCTTCTTGCGCAGGATTACGGTGATCTCATCGACTTCAAATTGATCCACCAAAGCATTTGCTATATGCTCAGCCAGGGTTTCAATAAGATGATATTTCCGTTCAGTGACCATATCCTTCACAACAGCGTAAACCAGCTGATAATCAACTGCTTTATGCAGGGTGTCTTCCGATGCACAACGCGAGAAGGGGTAGTCGATTTTAACATCAACTTCAAAACGTCCACCGAGTTCTTTCTCGAAATCTTGGACTCCGTGATAACCGTAAAATACCAGATTCTTGATGGTTAGAATTCCCATAGCAAAGAAATTTACTTAGCTAATGTAAAATTACAAATGGCTTTCCTGATGGAGCGCCAAATAGATGCAAAAAGTGCTGAGCGGGAGTGAAAATAATGGGGGAAGAGTTTAAGAGATGTTGCGCTAAAACTATTATTCTAAGGATGTTAAACCTTTTCGAATGGCATATTTTGTTAATTCAGGGATGGAATTAATTTTAAGTTTTAATTTAATTTTACTGCGGTGGGCTTCAACGGTTTTCACACTAATGAACAAGGTGTTAGCTATCTCCTGGGTAGGTTTACCCTCGGCAATCAGTTGTAAGACTTCTCGCTCTCGACCGGAAAGCTCTGCGGCCTCCTCGTCTTCTCCCACCAATTTTCCCACGTAGTCATTCAGGACAGAAGTTGAAATATCCTCACTGATATAATATCGATCGAGGAGCACTTCTCGTACAGCTTTGATAAGTTCAACTCCGGCACAGTCCTTCAATAAATAGGCCTTTGCTCCGGCTTTTAACATACCCGTGACAAAATGACGATCAGAATGCATGGAGAGGGCTACGATTTTGATATCAGGATTCTCCTGGAGGACCTGCCGGGTCGCCTCGATCCCGTTCAATTCAGGCATGGCGATATCCATGATGATCACATCGACGGGCTGCTTACGGGCAAGTCTCACGACCTCCCTGCCATTGTCGGCCTGGGCGATCACATTGAACTCTAATTCTGCATTAAGAATGGAAAGCAAGCCTTCCCTGAAAAGGGTATGATCATCTGCTAATATGATTTTTACTGACATTAAAAACCTTCCAATGAGACTGGCACATTGAGTGTGACCAGTGTGCCCCCTTGATCTTCAGACTGTATTTCTAGAACGCCTCCAAGATACTCAAGACGCTCTTTTATGCTAAACAATCCGAATGTATCACGTCGCCGTTTTTGTGGGTTTAGGATACTTGTATCGAATCCACAGCCATCATCATGGACCTTCACGATGAAGGCATATTTGGATGCATGGGCTGTTACTTTTATTTGGCTGGCGCCTGCATGCTTCACGATGTTCTTGAGCACCTCATCAGTCGAGCGGAATAAGATAACTTCCTGCTCATCACGTAGATTGATGCTATCAACATTATAGTCGTATTCAACCATTATCCCGGTTTCATCAGCAAATTTGTCCAGGCGCCACTGCAGCGCAATGATAAACCCTAACTCGTGCAGGACGGGTGGGCTTAATTCATAGGTCAGGGAACGCGTCTCCGCAACGGCATAACTGATATCCTTTTCGATGGCTTTTACTTTAGTTCTCAGCTTAGCATCCCCCAGTTCATTCAACAGGCCGGCAATTTTGATCTTCGCCATGGCCAGACTCTGACCCAGGTTATCATGGAGAGCAATGGCTAAATTCCTCCGTTGGGCCTCTTCGGCGAGAATGAGATCTGCAGAGTGGCGCTTGAGCATATTTTGATATTCCCAGATCTCAGCTTCCACCTTTTTACGTTCTGAGATATCCCGGGCTACGATCTGGACAGCATCTTTTTCCCCAAACTTGACAGGTATGACTGAAACTTCCACCGGCAGGAGTTGACCATCTTTTCGCTCATAGACGTCCTCCACAGAAATTAGCTCCTTGCTGCCTTGCAGCATGGTGTCTTCCAATTCTTTGGAAATTTCTCGCCGTGATTCCTGAATGAGGTTTAGGGCCGTCGTCCCAATTAGCTCTGCGGAATCATCATACCCCAGCATATTGATCATTTTTTGATTTACATAGACGATGAGACCATCGATATGTATAACCACACCTTCACCGGAATACTCAAGGATGTTTTTGTAATCTGCAGCGTCCTTCGGGGGTCGTCCATTTGCTTGGATATTTTTCAACTCGATAAATCCATTTCTTTAAGGTCTCTCACCCTTGTAAGTCGACAAAATGATCTTCGCAGTCTACCGAATCCTGTGATTCAAATCTTGGCGATTTGAGCGGGCATGTTCGGCGAAGCTCCCACCAGGGAGCGAAGAGCGGGTGAGGAGAATCGAACTCCCCCCATCAGCCTGGGAAGAACTAGTGGATCAATCTAAAAGATCAATCTTTCCTTGGAAAGCCTGTTTTTTCGAATTGCGACATTCCCGCAATCTATTCCCACATAATTGCGCCAGCTGCTCGTGAAGGATTCCCAGTGCAGACCCTTTAAAAAAAGCTACTGGGACGACACCGGGAAAACAGATCTTCCTTACTCGTATCGCAGAGATTTTACCGGATTAGCCGTAGCCGCCCGAAAGGATTGCCAGACAACAGTTACAATTGCCAAAAACGTGACACCTGCAGCTGTACCCAAAAAAATCAACACACTTACGTCAATTCGATAAGCAAATTTTTCCAGCCAGCGCTGCATGGCATAATTGGCCACCGGAAGTGCTATCACTAACGCTACCAGCATTAACTTGAGGGTATCCATTGAAAGCATGACCAGGATATTTAAAATCGAAGCACCCAGAACTTTTCGAATACCGATCTCTTTTGTGCGTTTTACTGCAGTGAAGGATGCCAAGCCCAGCAGTCCAATCGTTGCAATAAAGATCGTCAATACGGCGAACAACATGACAATATTGGCAGATTGTCGCTCTGTTTGAAAGAGTTCGGCGTAGGATTCATCGAAATGTTCATACTCCAGAGTCTGATCTCCAGCAAATTGTTTCCAGGATTCATTAATATGAGCCAGGATAGAATTGGTTTGATCAGGATCTATTTTTACAGTGACATAGCCACCCCAATTTGCCCTATTGGGATCGTCACCTGCACCCATGAGAAACATACCCATTGGCATGATTTCAACCTGTGGGCCGTCATAATGGAAATCCTCAACGATACCAATTATTTTGAAATTAATTCGTGGATCACCACCTCCACCTTGAAAGCTAACCAGGTCCTTTCCAACTGGATCAGTTATTCCAAATGCCCTTACAGCTGCTTCATTTAGAATAACTGCACTTGTGTCCGTGCCCCACGCTCTCGAATAAAAACGTCCTGCTTTCATCTTCAGCTCATAAATATTAGCAAAATCATGATCCACCCAAAACCAATTGAGCAGGCTCAATTTCTTACCGTCCTCATTTTCCATTTCAAAGACAGTTGAATTATAACTATTCTTAATCCCTGGGACAGTCGTACTATTACTAACGAGCAGCACTCCATCTGCTTGTTGCACTGCATTTTTGAAGCCCTTGATATTGCGACCTATATCACCCGTTTTATTAATAACGATCAGGTCATTGGGGTTTAGCCCAAGGTCTTTAGTCTGCATATAGTTCAATTGATCTTTGATAATCAGAGTTCCAATCAACAAGGTGATTGAAACAGAGAACTGGAAGATTACCAGTCCATTACGGAGCCAGCCACTCCCCTTTCCCATCGCTTGATTACCCCTCAACACTTTCACCGGTTTAAATGATGAGAGTAAAAATGCAGGGTAACTACCTGCCAACAAACCAACTGGAATTACCCATAGATAGATGAGCGGTATATCTGACAAATTTAATTCAAGGGGCGTATCAATGAGTGCTGAAAACCAGGGAAAAACAAGTATCACGATCATAATCGCTAAACTAAATGATATGAAGGTTACAAAGATGGATTCTGCCAGAAATTGAATCACTATCTGACCCCGTTTTGCACCCAGGCTTTTGCGAATACCAATTTCTTTAGCACGACTCAGGGATCTGGCAGTGGAAAGATTCATGTAATTGATACAAGCTAACAATAGAATAAAAACTGCAATGTAGGCGAATATGGTTACCGTTTTTCCATCCCCATTAACTTCTATCTCGTTATCCAGATGCGATTCTAAATGAATGTCAAGCATGGGAGCTAACAGAAGCTTATAGGCATCGCCTCTTTCTTCAAACTGATCCATTGTGATTCCGAGATATTGCTGAATCTCCGGTCCGACATATTTTCTAATTAGATCAGGAAATTTTGCCAGCAAGTCTTGAGAATTGCTGCCCTCCTGGAGCAGTAAATATGTAAAATAATTATTACTCGTCCACACTGTGTTACGAGAGTCTTCATAGCTTGCCATGGCAGCTAAAAAATCAAAGTGCCAGTGTGAGTTTGGGGGCAATTCTTTCACTACGCCGGTCACAATGAAGTCAGATTGATTATCCGCATTCAGGACCTTACCCATTGGATTATCATCGCCAAAATATTTGTTAGCCATACGCTCGGTAAGCACGACTGAATACGGTTGGGTGAGAGCAGTTTTAGGATCCCCGAGTACAAAGGGTATCTCAAAAATGTCAACTATTGAGGAATCAGCGAGCCACCAGCTTTCCTCAGAAAATATCTTATCCGCATACCTCAATACCGGAGCGCCAGTCCTGCGGATACGAACGTAATCAATGACTTCAGGAAAATCCTCCTGCATGGTTGGGCCAGCCGGTGCTGCGGACACGCCATTGGCGAATGCGTTATCACCCATTATCCCCTGGACTCCCAAGCGATAAATCCGATCAGCTTTGGGGTGAAATTCATCGTAACTGTTTTCATAACGAACAAACATAAGAATGAGAACACAGGTTGTGACCCCAACGGCCAGACCAATAATATTAATGAAGGTGTACAGTCGCTGTTTGACCAGGGCTCTGAAAGCAACTTTGAGATAACTTAACCACATCGTGGAGTCTCCATGTTTGATCTATATTTTCTGTGGACATTCGGTATCCATGAGCGTCATTATGGGGATTGATACAAGGCATGTGCCAAAAGTGAACTATCAATAAGACTGGGGTTTCGTCAGGGTTTGCTTCAAAGTTGAGTCAGTAGAGTTACATCATAATGATATAGTTCATATAGGCTTGATATGGTTTGAGTAATAATCCTCGTGCTGAGCTGTGCTGGAGGTGCGTCCCGTCACTGAATTTTTTATGGTCTGCTGATCAGAGAACAATTATGCCCTTCAAAGTAGTCTCACACTCTTTATCTCGTACCATCGAAAACCTAGAGAAAATGATGCATGCTATGGCTTGGCAGGCAGGGTTCGACTGAGCAGGCAGCACAACAACGCGAAGTTGACCAACTCGTAATTCGTAATTCCTGATTCGTAAATGGTTTTGAGCGGGCATGTCCGGCGAAGTTCCCACCAGGGAGCGAAGAGCGGGTGAGGAGAATCGAACTCCCCCCATCAGCTTGGGAAGCTGAGGCACTACCACTATGCGACACCCGCAATAAAAACACACTTCTGAAATAAACGATTTAATTCTGGGAGCGCAAGCTAATTACGAGAAGAGTTCACAATTTAAGGGGGGATTATCTACTTCAATCTCTGACATAGATCACAAAAAGGGTGCAACTTACGGCGCCTTCACAATTCTGGTCCTCAGAACTCTCTTCCCCCACGCTTTAAGGATGCCTGCCCTCAGAGGCTAGAATCCGGCTAAATCTTTGATACTCAGCGAGTCACTCGAATACACAACATGTAGCTCTTGATGCAAAATACACTCAATATTTTGTAGTTTTATGTAAATTCTGCCTTGTCATGATTTGACTCTCCTCTATATTCAAGACGCTGGGAAAACGTGATCAAAATCACGTGGCAGGACAACCTCTATACCAGTCTACTTACAATTGGGCCACGGACTTCTCGCTGACATTTTTCCAAATTTTTGAGTTGAGAGGTTAAGCAGCAAAATTTTGGCAAACCGCTGAGGAGTAAATATACATGTCCGAAACCATACAGTTCCCTTTCGATTTCGATGAAAAGGATTTAAGGAAAGCACCACTACCTGATCCTGAATTGCAAATCGAGGCTATTGTTAACAAGGATAAACCACGTAGTGGATCAGATATTGACAGCTATTATGGTGTGGACGAGCTTGGAAAAAGCGTCCTTCAGAATAAATATCTGGCACCCGACGAACACTCACCCGAAGACCTATGGCGTCGACTTGCCAAAGCTATGGCTGGCTTGGAAGAAAAACCTGAGATCTGGGAAGATCGTTTCTATACTATTTTGCATGACTTCCGTTTTGTACCCGGTGGAAGAATTATGCACGGAGCTGGTCGTGAGGACATCAAAACCACATTAAATAATTGCTATGTAGTTGGAATCAAGTCTGATTCCATCACTTCCATTTATGATACTATTATCCAGGAAGCCAGGACTTATAAATATGGCGGAGGTTGCGGACATGACCTTTCTGTATTACGCCCTAAAGGTTCCAGTATTAATGGTACCGGTGGTGAATCATGCGGTCCCGTTGGATTTATGAATCTCTTCAGTGAAAACACGAACACCATCGCTCAGCATGGTCGTCGAGGTGCAAACATGCAGACCTTGCGTGTGGATCACCCGGATATTGCCGAATTTGTGGATGTCAAACTTGATCTGAGCAAGGTGAAGTATTCCAATATCTCTGTGCTGCTCACCCATGAATTCATGGAAGCCGTTGAATTAGACACAGATTTCGAATTACGCTGGAATGACAAGGTGTATGAGACTGTCAGAGCAAAAGAGCTTTGGGATAAAATCATTTCTGCTGCCCACGCCAGTGCTGAACCGGGAATTATTTTCTGGGACACCATGGTCGATTATCACAATGCAGAATACTGTAGTCCTTTGGTGAGTACAAATCCCTGTGGCGAACAACCCCTTCCTGATGGTGGTGCCTGCAATCTGGGAGCTATTAACCTGGCCCGCTTTGTAAACAATGATGGTGAATTCCAGTGGGATGAGTTTAGTGATACCATCCGTCTCAGTGTTCGTTATCTGGATAATGTTATTGACTATAACGCCGACAGACATGCTCTGGAAGACCAGAAGAAAAATGCCCTTGGCGATCGCCGTGTAGGCCTTGGTATTCTCGGCCTGGCAGATATGCTCATGCTTAGAGGGATTAAATATGATACTGATGAGGCCTTGGAAACGGTAGAAGAAGTCATGCAAATGCTGTCTCAGATAGCCTACAAGACTTCTATTGAGCTGGCCAAGGAAAAGGGAGCCTTTCCAAAGTTCGAATGGGATGGTTATGAAAAGAGTAAATTTGTTCAAGGTCTTTCACCTGAACTTCAGGATGATATCAAGACCAATGGTATCCGTAATGCCACGATTCTAACCGTCGCGCCAACTGGCTCAGGAGCCATCGTGGCTCAGGTCAGTTCCGGTGTCGAACCCATTTTCAATGTGAGTTACAAGCGTCGTGTTAAAAAGAATGACTCCTATGGTGAAGAATTTGATGAATTCAAGGTTGTTCACCCAACTGTTTTGCAGAAATATGGAACGGATCAAAACCTACCTGATTCAGTGATCACCGCCCATGATATCGACCCCTATTTCAGGGTCAAGATGCAGGGTACCATCCAGCGCTATATCGATGCTTCCATCAGCTCAACTGTCAATCTCCCTGAGGATGTTGCCGTCGAGACGGTTGCTGACATATATATGGCCGCTTATAAAGCCGGATTAAAGGGAATCACGGTTTATCGTGAAGGCAGTCGTGATGGAATTCTCATCAACGACAAGCCAAAAAAAATAGAAGCTGAAACCAGCGAAGTTGCTGCCAGGCCTGCAGAGCTTTCATTGGAAGCTCCAGCTCTCCACCCTCGACTAAGGCCGAAGGATACATTTGGTGTTACCCATCGCATTCGTACTGGTGAAGGAACACTCTATATCACTATCAACCATGATGAAGATGGCCTTTGTGAGATATTTACAACTATCGGTAAAGCCGGTGGAAATGCAGCTGCCCAGGCAGAAGCCATTAGCCGTCTCATTTCTCTCTCTCTGAGATCTGGCATGGATGTCTCCGAGATCATCAAGCAGTTAAAGGGTATCAGTGGTCCCAATCCGGTCTGGGAAAATGGTCAGCTGATCCTTTCTACTCCGGATGCCATTGGGAAAGCCCTGGAACAGCATATGGCTGAATTCAACACAGAGAGCACCAGTGCCCAGATCCGTCACGCAGTTTCACAACAAGACGCTGCTGATGAAACGGGTGCAGCTCACTTCAATATGGTTGAAACAAGTAACGGTACGATATCAAAGAATATGTCAATCTGTCCTGAATGTGGATCAACTATCTCCCGTGAAGGTGGATGCTTATTGTGCCATAACTGTGGATACTCTAAGTGTTAGATCACATGTGACAAGCAACTCAAAAGCCTCGGGATGCCGGGGCTTTTTTGTAGTCTGTGTCGTCCTGTTATATTGACCAATTGCGGAGCTCTAAAGGACACGACAAGACAGTCCTTAAGATAAGTTATTAATATTTGGATCTTCAAAATATTAAACATCCATTATTGGCAAAATATTTTCCTTTTTATTGATTTAAGTCATTATATATTCTCTTATGACAAATTATTTTCCATGTATCGCTAGTTAGGGAAATATATTTGCCCTTTTATTAGAAAGAATGGTGAGTTATGGAAAAAATATTACCTGAGATCATTTTTGGTAGTTCTAACTCGAGCAAATCAAAAAAGATCAGCCGTCTACTAGGAAAGAACCTTGTTCGCAGACTGATTCCACGAGTTTACACTAGCAATTTAATAGATAGTGATGAAGCGATCATCAAACGTAATCTCTGGATTCTATTGGGTCACTTATATCCTGGTGCTATACTGAGTCATCGCTCAGCGTTAGAGGGCGGTCCAACTGCTGATGGTCATATCTTTTTAACGTATAAATACAAAAAGATTATTCATTACCCAGGCTTTGTGATTCATCTGGTATCCGGTCCTGAAGCCACGGGCAAGGACCCTGAATTTATAGCTGGACTACACATCAGCTCTCAGCCACGCGCCTTTCTGGAGAACCTGAAGGATGCTCGTCAGACAAATAGCAAGTCTAGGGCATTGGATCGTACATTTATTGAAGATCGTCTAGATCAGATTTGTCGTATCAAAGGTGAAAATGCTTTAAACCAACTTCGCGATGAAGCTCAGAGTCAGGCAAATATACTTGACATGGATAAAGCTTATCAGAAACTCACTCAAATCATTAGTGCGATCCTCAGCACACATTCTGAGACCAGTCTGCAGTCTCCTCTGACCAAAGCCAGAGCACAGGGATGGCCCTATGACCCAAAGCGTCTTGAGCTCTTTAGCATCCTCTTTAGCAGGTTACAGAGCAGTGCGTTGCCAACACTTTTGGAATCTCAACATACGGATGAAGAAAGACGTCTTTTTGCATTTTTTGAAGCATATTTCTCTACTTACATCGAGGGAACTGTCTTTGAGCTTAATGAAGCCAAAGAAATAGTTTTTGACCATATTATACCGCAACAACGCCCGACAGATGCTCATGATATCCTGGGTACTTTCGAGATCATTAGCAATTCTATGGAGATGAATCGCCCAAGTAAAGATTATGAGTCATACCAATATCTACTTCAATCTAGGCATTTAACGCTAATGGACATGCGACCGAACAGGGCTCCAGGACAATTCAAGTTAAAATCCAATCGTGCTGGCAGAACTCACTTTGTGGAACCAGATTTGGTTAAGGGAACCCTACTTAAAGGCTGGGAAATGCAGCAGGGATTACCAGACACCATCTCCAAAGCTATTTTCCAGATGTTTTTAGTCTCAGAAGTACATCCCTTTGAAGATGGGAACGGACGTATTGCACGAATTATGATGAATGCCGAATTATCACAATCAAATCTACAGAAGATCATTATACCAACAGTATATCGTGAAGATTACCTATTGTCATTACGCGCATTATCAAGAAGTCAGAATCCTAGCCCACTCATTGAATCACTGATCAAGGCTCAATCTTTCTCTAGCCAAATAAATTTCAGTGATTGGGATAGTGCGGTTGAAGGACTTACGCGCAGTAATGCATTCGAAGAACCAGATGATGCTCGCCTGATATTACCAAGCCAAAATTCCTGAGCCAAGATTCATATCCCATTTTCAATGGTGGTATCTCGAAGATATTGGTGAATCTGGTTGTCTCAGAAACGCTGGTATTTAGGACATAAAAAAATCTGGGTTTTAGACCACCGTTTTGAGTTAAATACGAAGGTTATTGAGACAAGGGAAGTACCTAATAGGGGAGTGTAAAATCTCGCTGGCATGTAGTGGTAATAGTGTAATGATAGATTATTCTTTGGCGAGTTTCCAGCCCCCCCGGGTACTTTCGGAATAAATAACGTGGCGTCCTACCGCGAAAATAGCGACATGTTTAAATAGTGGGAATCAATCAATTTCCACCGTCAAACTAGCCATTCCTTCGGAATCAGTACCAGAGATTCGTTAATATGTTTGCATAATATCGTGTTAAACGCTATAATATGCAGAGTAATTAATACTACATATGACTTTATTAGAATATATAACACACTTAAATAACAATGGGATATGGTCATTCACATACGATGAGGCACAGAAGAAAGTGGATCGGCATTTACCGGGTGCCATTCAACGAATGAAGAAAGTAGGACGAATTATTGATCCCGCACGAGGGTTCTACACCATTATCCCAGAGGAAATTAGCCTAACTGATAGAATGCCAGCTGACCGATTCATAGATGATCTAATGAAGTTCCACAAGAGCCCTTATTATGTAGGGCTACTTACTGCTGCTGCCTATTACGGGTCGAGCCATCAAAGCCCACAAGTATTCCAGGTTATCACTGACCCACACAGAAGAGCAATTAATGTGCGTGGTAATAGAGTAGAATTTTCCAATAAGAAGAATATCCAAGCAACTCCAATTCGGCAGAGAAATACACCCACAGGGACAATGAATATTTCTACACCGGAAGCAACGCTGTTTGACATGATTAAGTTCAGCCGATTGATCGGGGGGATGGATCATGTTGCGAATGTGATTTCTGAAATGATGGAGCGTGTCAGAATATCTGGATTAAAGGAAGCTGCATCAAAGTTTCCCTTACCAGTACTCCAGAGAGCGGGGCATGTCTTTGAACTTATGGAGTATCAGCATGGAGTGAATATGCTACAAAAGCTCCTAGCGGATGAAGAGCTTGTATACACCCCATTAGAGGCTTCAGGACCTTCGATTCGGAATCCAAAGGATGAGAAGTGGAAAGTAATTCTGAACACTGAAATTGAGATAGAATATTGATTCCACAAGCTCACATACTTGCCTGGTATAAGGTCGCCCCATGGCAGTTTGATTATCAGATTGAGCAAGATTTAATTTTGTCAAAGATACTGGTTGAGATATACAATGATGAGTTTCTTCGTGAGCAGTTGTTGTTCCGAGGAGGTACAGCGCTAACAAAACTATTCTTTGAAAAGCCATTCCGATATTCTGAAGATCTTGATTTTGTGCAAACTGTAGCAGGACCAATCAAACCCATAGTGCAACGATTGCAAAAGCTGATTGATCCGTGGATGGGACGGAGTACGACCAAGACACGGGCAAATGGGTTCAGAATTTACTATCGGTTCCCAGCTGAGTCTGATCAAAGTATAATCAAAAAGATCAAGATTGAGGTTAACACAAGAGAGCATTTCACAGTGTTTGGTGTTAAGAAGATGAATTATGCTGTGGACTCACCCTGGTATGCTGAATCAACTCAGATCCGCACCTATTCAATCGATGAACTTGCCGGAACAAAACTTAGAGCGCTCTATCAGCGGAAGAAGGGGCGTGACCTATTTGATATTTACCGGCTATTGGTTGATAAAATGATAAACCCTCAGAATACCGTTGACGCATTTCAAGCATATCTTCAAACGCAAGATCTTAATGTCAAACGAGGCCAATACTTGGAAAACCTAAGACACAAGTTGCTGGAACCTGCTTTCAGGAATGATGTCAAGTCGCTACTGGTATCCGGAGTTGAATTTGATCCAGATGTTGCTTTTAAGCAAATCGAATCATTAATTGGATTATTGCCTGAATAGTATGTGGAGACAATTCTTAAAGTGGATGGTTGCGTATGGATGAACTGATATTGAATGGTCTCCAAAAGGGTGTCTCAATATTCATGTGCTTTTAAGGGGTCTCATAAACCCTGGTTATTGAGACTTAGGTGCCCAGATCAATCCAGTGATCATAGGGATGGTTTCGGAACCAGGTCAGCTGACGTTTTGCGAAATTGCGTGTATTTTTCTGGATAAGGCTAAGCATTTCATCCTTATCTAGTTCCCCCCTCAAAAAGGCGTAGACTTCTTTATACCCGATGGTCTTCATTGGATAAAGTGTGGGACTGTAGCCCCTATCTAGCAGAGATTGACATTCATTGATCAGTCCGCCTTCGACCATCTGTGAGACCCGCCCATTAATTCTTTCGTAGAGTATTTTCCGGTTTCTATCGAGAATGACAAACACTTCTTTTTTTTCAAAGGCGTCCATACTTTCGGCAAAGATCTCAGAGGGGGCTCTGCCTGTAGATTCGTAGATCTCAAACGCCCGTATCAATTTCTTGTGGTTATTGTGGTGAAAGGTCCCAGCATAATCTGGATCAATTTTTTGGAGTTTATTCCACAAAGATTCAGCCTCACCTGCATCGATCTTTTGCTGATACTTTTGTCTTAACTCTGGATTTTTTGCCTGCTCATTAAAAAGACCAAAACGGAGGGCATCCAAATACATTCCTGCTCCACCAACAACCACAGGTAGCTTCCCACGATCAAGTATTTCAAGAATCAATTGACGCGCTCGCTGGTAAAAATCAGCTGCATTCCACACTACATCCGGATTTAATTCGTTGAGCAAATGATGGGGAAGTTTTTCAATCTCTTTTGCAGCCGGGGTGGCCGTACCAATATTCATGTACTTATAGATCTGGCGGGAATCTCCACTGATTACCTCGATCTCATTTTCCTCAGCAAGCTGTAGGACAGTGCTGGTTTTTCCCACCGCTGTGGGACCAGCCAAGATGAGATAGTCCGCATCGGGATGATCAATACGTGTGTTGTGGATATTAAGAGCTTGCATGGGTACTTGGTAAATTAAGAATTCTTCCCAAAAGGTAAGAGTCCTCTGTGAAAATTTTTAATGACGTTCGAATCGTTTATCTAGCTCATCAATACTGAGATTGATAATAATGGGTCGCCCATGGGGACAGTAGAAGGGATTTTCAGTTGCGAAAAGGCGATCCACCAAGACCCGCATTTCTTCCTCATTCAATGGATCCCCTGCCTTTACCGCAGCTTTGCAGGAATAGGATGCCGCTAATCTCTTGGCTGGAGAATAATCAAAAACCCGGTTTTCCCTGTAGTGGTCAATTATTTCTTTGAGAATAGCACCTTCACTGCCACTTCGCATCCCGGTGGGCACAGCCTCAACAAGTATGGTCCTGGGACCAAATTCACGGAGACGAAAGCCCAGATTGTTCAGGGCAGGGATGATATCCACCAGCACATTGTAATCATCCGCTGAAAACTCATGGTTCTCAGGGAATAAAAGCTGCTGAGACATGCCGCTGTTTTCAGTGAGGTCACTGAGAGCTTCCTCATAGAGGATCCGCTCATGAGCCACGTGCTGATCAATGATGGCGATTCCAGTATTGATCTGACTCAGAATGTATTTGTTGTGTACCTGCCAGATGAATCCCCCGGTTTGTCGTTCGGGCTTGTTCCCAACGTCACCTCGATCCAGAACTTGACTGAATTGACGCGCTTTTTGAAGAATTTCGCTTTCTTCAGGACTTCTTGTCTGTGCAGGTGGTTCATATTGGTCTGAGGGGACACTAAAACTGGTTTGACCACTATTGAACCCACCTGGTGTCATTGTGGGTGCCTGTTGAGGACGATTTTGGAAACCGGGTACCACCTTCATGGTCTGGCGTAAGCCATTCTCAACGGTTTCTTTAACAACATGATAGACCCGCCACTCATCGTTGAATTTTACTTCAGTTTTGGTAGGATGAACATTCACATCAACTTCATTGAGTGGTACGCTTATATCCAGCATATAGAAGGGATACTCCCCTCTCTGGATCAAAGATTTGTATGCTTGATACACGGCATTGTTAATGAGACGATCAGTGATCGGTCGCTGGTTTATTGAAAGATACTGTTCACCCGGTGCCACACGAACCAGATCCAGATTGCCAATAAAACCAGAGACTTTGATACTCCCTCTGGAATCCTCCACCGAAATGATCTTAGCGCGGTATTCAGATCCGAATATGGAGACAACCCGTTCCTCGGGTGAAGACGCGCGCAGATCCAACATGACTTTGTCATCTGCTCGAAGCTTGAATGAAATCTGAGGATGGATCAGCGCCAGGGGCTTTACCCGTCCCAGAATATGATTCACCTCGGTTCGCTTGGCTTTCAAGAATTTTAGACGAGCCGGGACATTGAAGAATAGATTCTTGACTGAGATCCGGGACCCCTGCTCCCAGGCTTCCGGTTGAATACGCCCAACTTTCCCAGCCTGAACTTCGATAGCATAGGCACTGTCACTCTCTTGTGCTTTGGAGACCAGCTCCATCATGGACACAGAAGCGATGCTGGGGAGTGCCTCCCCCCTGAAGCCCATGGTCCGGATCTTGAATAGATCCTCGATCTCGGCAATTTTGCTGGTGGCGTGCCGTTGGAGGGCCAGCTCAAGATCTTCCTTCCCCAATCCAATGCCGTTGTCCACGACCTGTATGAGATCTCGGCCACCATTCAAAATAGTGATCTCAATGCTTGTAGCCTCTGCATCAATGGCATTTTCTACCAGTTCTTTAACAACAGAGGCAGGTCTTTGGACAACCTCTCCTGCAGCGATCTTATTGCATAGAATTTCAGGTAGAATATGGATTCGAGACATGGTGACTTTGCGTTAGGAGTTGGGAGCTAGAAGTTTGGCGTTAATGGCTGCCAATGTCTTTTCCGCAAGTGTTTTGGCTTCGATTCTGAGATCATTCACCCGTGTCTCAAACTCACTGACAATCTTTTTATCATCGATTCCGGGAATGTTGATTAGCACATTCATGGCTGCTCCTTCCAGACCAGCATGGGCTTGAAGAACAGCAACGCCTGCATCTGACAATGAGTTTTGATTGCCAATCTCTGCTAAGCGTGCAGCCAGTTGAATCGAGCGCAACGACTTTTCCATTACTTGCAGGGGAATCTGGGCTGAATGTATTGTGGCTTCCTGAATTTGTTCAGCGCGATGGACTTTTTGCTCATCACTTGTTTTGGGTAAGCGAAAAGCTGCCATAACCTGATTAAAGGAGTCAGTATCCTCATCCACAAGTCTTAGAAAGGTATCCTTCAGAGTCTGAGCCTCGTTACTAAGCTCTTCTACCTCAGTCCAGTGATCTTCGTAACCCTTCTTATTGAAGGTCAAAACACCCACCATATTGGTCAAGCCAGCTGACATGGCTGAAGCCAGGGCGGCGACAGAGCCTCCACCAGGTGCCGGAGAATCAGATGCCAGTTCATCCACAAAATCTGTGACACCCGTATCCACCAGTTTCTTTTCGTCTTTTGAGCCTAATTGGTACTCAATAATTCTTTCCTGTGGCTTAAAGGGTAAAATTTCATTTAAGCCCATACTCTGGATGGCTATTCGAATAAGTTCAGCCTGTGAGACTGCAGTTGATGAGTTTTGTTTCCTGAGATAATGGCGACCCGCTTCCAGCATGGCGTTCAAAGGGATCAAGCCAACCAATTCACTCCCGGATACACGCAGACCCCGAAGACCTGCCTGCTTAACCACCTCATCAAAGGCGACATGGATGGGGGTCACTTCCATATCCACAAGATTCATAGAGATCTGTGCCATCTTGTATTCATCAATATACCAGCCAACTGCTTTGACTGCTTTCAGGGTTCCCGGTCGTTTAATGGGTTCACCATTCTCATCAAGGATAAATTTGTTCGTCTCGGGATGTCTGGCGTTTCTACCTGCTTCGCGAATCTCCAGAGCAATATCTGTTGCCTTCTTTGTGTCGCGGGTATTGAGGTTCACATTGTAGGCAATGAGAAATTTACGCGCTCCCATCACAGTTGCACCTGCCCGCGCGTTGAACTCCGCTTTACCAAAGTCCGGTTTCCAATTGTTATCTCTGAGCTTTTCTGATAATCCCTCGTATTCACCGGCGCGAATATTGGCCAGGTTCTCCCTCTCCGGACTGCTGGCAGAGTATTCGTAAAGGTACACAGGAATATTCAGCTCTTCGCCCACACGTTTACCCAGGATACGCGATAATTCCGCACACTCCTCCATGCTCACACCACTGACGGGAATAAAAGGACACACATCCGTGGCCCCCATACGAGCATGGGCCCCATGATGTTTTTGCATATCAATGGTTTCCGAAGCGCGTTTTATTGCCTGGAAGGCACCCTCAACCACGGCTTCAGGACCACCCACAAAGGTCACTACGGTCCGGTTGGTATCAGCTCCCGGGTCTACATCCAGAAGCGTTACCCCTTCGACCTGAGTAATTGCGGTGCTTATCTGCTCGATGATGGCCAGATCTCGCCCTTCGCTAAAGTTTGGAACACATTCAACAATCTTTTGCATTCAGAGAACCTCTATACTTTTGATAAATAATATAAGAGATAGGCAACAAGTCCTGCCATGACAAGCAGACCCAGCATACTTCGACGAGGATAGGAAGAGGTCATGCGCTTAAATTCAATGCGCTTATCCTTGTTCTGCACCTTCTCGAATCGCCTGAGTTGGCGATTTTTCGCATACTTGAGTTCCGGCACTAGATTCCTCCGAATAGACCTGAGAAAAAGTGGATAAATGGACCAATAACCAGACCCAATACATGAAATCCCGTCACCCAGCCAAACATGATTATTCCGAAGAGAACCATGGGGCCTTTGCTCTCTATCATATACAGGGTTGGGGCATAACGATGAGGCAATACACCAGCTAATATCTTTGATCCATCCAGCGGCGGGATGGGTAAGAGATTAAAAAAAGCGAGGGCCAGGTTGATGTAGAGTGAAAAATAGAGCATTTGAAAAAGGATGCTTGCGGAACTCCCTGCGTAGGTATTGGCAAGCCCCAGTGCAATAAAAATCCGGAGCAATATGCCTGATACCAGAGCCAGGGCCATATTCATCAGGGGGCCCGCTGCAGAGATCCACATCATATCCCGTTTTGGATTTCCCAGATAACGGGGATCGACGGGAACAGGTTTAGCCCAACCAAAATGAATGAGAAAGATCATGATCGTCCCCATGGGATCAAGATGAGCCAGGGGGTTTAGAGTCAAACGACCCATATTTTTCGCTGTGGGATCTCCCAGGCGATAGGCCACATAGGCATGGGCAAATTCATGAAAAGTGAGGGCAATCAGAATTGCGGGGACTGCCAGTAATAATGTATTAAAATCCATTTATAAAAAGTTTCCTTTATTCTTTTTTAACCGCCTAATATAGACGAACCGCCTCTGAAGTGAACAGGATTAGACAATAATTGTTCCTTTCCCAATGGGCTGGACTGGCCTAAAATGCTCAGGCCACGTGATAAAGGAGAAGATATGGATTTTGGAATTCAAAATAAAATTGCACTGGTTCAGGGTGCATCCTCAGGTCTGGGTTTTGCGGCGGCCATGGAGTTGGCTCGAGAAGGGTGTCGGGTGGCCATCTGCAGTAGAAAACAGGATCGCATTGATGCGGCAGTGGCAGAGATCAAGTCTGCGACCCATGCAAATATCCTGGGCTTTGTATGTGATGTGTCAGATAGCGCAGCACGGCAAAGCATGTTAGCCAGTATTGAGGACGAATGGGGAAACGTTGATATCCTGGTGGCAAACAATGGTGGACCCCCGGCTGGTCTCTATGATGCGATTAGTAGTGATCAATGGGACAATGCCCTGAAGAATAATCTCTTATCCATGAAGGACTCATCCATGGAGGTTCTTACCGGAATGAAAGAACAGGGCTGGGGTCGAATTATCTATATCACTTCGGTTTCAGTGAAACAACCTCTTGAATCACTCATTCTCTCCAATACTGCCCGTGCCGGGTTGACCGGTTTTGCGAAAACGCTTTCGACCCAGGTGGCTGTAAATGGAATAACCGTCAATATGGTCCTACCCGGGATTCATGAGACAGAGCGCGTCAGAGAACTCCATGCGGATCTGACCAATTCAGATATGGTCTCGAACATTCCCATGAAACGTCTGGGCCAGCCGGATGAATTGGCGGCGGTCATCGCTTTTCTCGCCTCTACTCGAGCAAGCTATGTAACAGGGCAATCCATAGTGGTCGATGGTGGCTTGGTAAAAAGTCTGTTCTGATATGCCCCGAGATCCATCCAAACTGCGATTCTATTCTGAAGGTCTGCATTTTGAATGCACGGGTTGCGGTGCCTGTTGCAAATTAGGTGGCGGCTTTGTCTACCCCAACCTTGAGGATGTAGGGTTTGCTGCCAGACATTTAGACCTGAGTGTGAATGCATTCACCAAAACATATATGGAACTCCATAAAACTGAATATGTCTTTAAGAATAAGGGAGACAATTGCATCTTTTATGGTGAGAATGGCTGTACCATTTATGAAGCCCGCCCCACCCAGTGCCGAACTTATCCTTTTTGGAAGGCCAATTTGAAATCAAAATTTAGATGGAAAATGGTGGAAGAAGAATGCGAGGGTGTTGGTCAGGGTAAATTATTCGCCTATGATGAGATAGAGTCGATCAAGAATCAAGAGAGTCAAACGCCCATTGGTCCTGAACCAGAGAGTTTACAGGAAAAAACTTAGATCTCGTTCTCTGTGAAAAGTTGTGCATACCTGCGCACAGGTATTTCCAGCTCCCCCATCCCAAAATGACGAGAAAATCGAGCGATCTCACGTCCTTCTGCCATTAAAAGGAGGGTTGGGACAGTAAAGACCAGGTGTTGACCTGCCACTTCCAGGGATTCCTCAGTATTCACATATTGAAAAAACCAGGGCGGCTCTTCCTCGAGTAAGGCTTCCACCTTTGGTCTCAATACTTTGCAGACATTGCAGCTTGATGTGGAAAAATATAGCAGCGTTAACTTGTTCTCACCGAGAAGGGTCTGGAGATCTGCTGGTGTCACTTCAATTCACCTTGAATTAGCGAATTTCCAAAAGCTCAACATCAAAGATCAGGGTGGCATTAGGTGGAATAACCCCACCAGCACCCTGAGCACCATATCCTAATTCAGATGGGATGATCAGTCTTCTCTTGCCGCCCACTTTCATAGACATGACACCTTCGTCCCAGCCTGCTATCACCCGACCGATACCGATAGTAAAACTGAAGGGTTTATCTCTATCAACTGAACTGTCAAACTTGGTCCCATCTTCAAGCGTTCCGGTGTAGTGAACCATGACGCCTTGCCCACTCAGGGGAGATTTTCCAGTGCCAACTTCATTATCTATATATTTCAAGCCACTCTCGGTGGTGATTTCCTGTGTCATTTTATAAATCCTTTCTTATCAAGCTGAGTTTTAGAGAATCTGCAAATACTTAAGTTACAATACTGCTAGCGCAGGAGGGTTACTCTTTGAATAGCATTGCTCTGAGGTGAGGACAAACGAAGCAGATACACACCACTGGCCAGATCACGCCCTCCATCATCCACACCGGACCATCTGATCTCATACTGACCGCTGCCCATGGTTCTATCCATCAGATCTGCTACCAATTGGCCCTCCAGATTGAAGATCTCAATCTTTGTCTGCCCTGACTCTCGTATGATGAAATTAATGATAGTTCCGGCATTAAAGGGGTTGGGATAGCTGGAAATCAAGTTCTGGTTCCGGGGTAACTCAGATGGCTCATAATTAATATTCACGGGATAGCTCCCACCCCAGATCAAATCAGTGAATGAGGGATGATCAATGAATGGGTTCCGATTGCCCTGTATATTAGTGTAAATCTTGTTATTTCGGTCGATCTCTTTTTGACTGACAGTATCCGCAGCATGCCATTCCAACATCATATCCAGAGCCCAGGGTTTCAACTGAGATCCTGTGACCATATCATTGCTGTCCCAAGTGCCATCCTCATCCAAATAGCGGGTAGACATGTAAAAATAGCTACGGGCAAAATCCCCCTTGTACGCATCGATGGGTTCAAAGGCAGTCCCCGTATAGCCTGGATACCCGCATGAACCAACTTTACTACCGTTTTGTGACGTCCAGGTCGGATTAGGGACTTCGCCGTAAGGATAGTTTCCACGACGATTGTTGACATACTTATCCGTAGGGTAGACATGAAATATATCGGATTCCATGGGTGCTGCTTCATTAAACCAACTCTTGGGCCAGGAATGTTCACGATTGTATTTATCACCTTCAATCGTTCCACCACTCCCCTTATCCTGATCTACAACATAAGTGAGCCAATAGGGCGGGGTTTGGCCTGGCGTATCAGAATACATATCCCACACCATGCCGGCTGAATCAGGATGGACATCTGTGGATTGATAGTGCGTCCAGAGAGCTGTGTAGCTGGCTACAATGTGGTCATCAATAATATCATGCAGAGCTTGCTGGAGAAAATTACCATCGAGACCTGCTGCGCTGTCATAATATCCATTGGGTATCTGAGCGGAGAGGCTGAGAGCTAAAATAATGTATGTTATCAATCGTTTCATAATCTGTCCTATCATTTGGATGGGCAAAATAAACCAGAGTCGGGGGTTTGGAAGCGCGAATTATCACCACCGCTTTTATCACAACATAGGTATTTATCACCTGTAGAGCCAGATCTAAGACCTGGCTCTACATATCGGTCTAGCGTATTAGGGTAATTCTCTGGGTCTGCACACCGCAGGTGGTAATCATTCGTACCACATAAACGCCGCCGGGAACGAGTTTGCCCATTTCATCTAATCCATCCCAGATAAGGTCGTAATGACCTACATCGAGTCCCCTATTTATAATTGTTTTGATTATTCTGCCCTGCATATCAATAATATCCATCCGTATCTGGTCCGATTCTATCCAAAGCGAGAATGAGAGATGTGTGAATGGATTAAAGGGATTGGGATGGGGGTGGTGTAATTTGATTATTTGATTCTTTGTGTCATCTTTGTCATCTTTAATACTAACCTCGATCTCGAAGTGGGTAGTAACATTGCCATTGTAATCCACATCTGCCAGTTGATAGGCATAAGTCTGTTCCACCTCAACTTCCAAATCTGTGAAAGTATAATTACTCTCCTCAGTGGTAGACCCCTGCCCCAATAGTTGAGTATTCTGGACAAATGAGGCTATCTCACTCATCTCCCCTTGAGCCTTATTCCGACGATAAATAATGAATCCCTGATTCTCAATTTCTGATTCTGTGGTCCATTTCAAGACGATTGTTCCTCCCGAGACATAGCCACACCAGTTTGATAGCTCCACAGGGAGAGATGAATCTACCCAGGTCGAATTGTCTCCCCCATTTCCCTTACCTGGAGTCCCCGCGCTTGAAGTTGCCTCAGACCAATTCGTATCTCCTATGATGCCCTCTAGCGTATTCCCTGTATAATATTTCACTTTGGCCGAACCGGGTCCAGTGACTGTGGCACTTGGGTGTGTCACAGCCATATCATGGATGATGACATCATTGGAATCACGAATGGCAGCGCAATCATCTGCGTCGGTGTTGGCGAAAGCACCTGATGAGCCACCCCAGGGTCCGATATCGTTGAAATAGGTCGAGTTATTTACACCAATTATGAGGGATTTATCCGCCAGATCAGTGTCCTCCCCGCCTGCATTCATGATGGTCTCATCAACATCACCACTGTTGTAGATAACGATGATGGTTCCGGCTAAAACAAAAGCCCAGACCTGATCATGGGTGAATTCAGCCAGGGGATGCCAGTTCCCATCATCATTATCCCCTAATTCCCAGCCCCGCATATCGACTCCGTTGTCAACAACGAGAAGTTCCACCCACTCCTTCCCCCCACCTGAGCCCTGGGACATTTCATTTATTACCACGCTCTGTCCACTTGTAAAGTGGATCAGCATAAGCAGCAGAGCACAAACCGACTGTGTCAGTGACATACAAACATCCTCCTGAATCAATGGATTTTCTTATCTGGATTTAGATGAGTCTGATGATAACATGATTAGGGGAGTTGGTTTGCGGCCTCTAAAAGCTTGGATAATCTCTAATAAAAGTTCCTGAAATGCAAGAGGTGAATTGTTTTGAATTGTTAAGTGATTTTGTTCCAATATCCCTAAACAGGGTAGTCTTTCTGAACCCTTCGGCTTGTCTCAGGACAGGCTCCATGAAGAATCTCTGATTGACCCAGATTCCGAGATTCTTCGCCGGCTGGCTCAGAATGACTAGAAGTAGTTAAGTCCTTGTGCCTGCCTGCACACTTCGATTTACTCAGCATAAACTCCGCCGTTTCGGCATAGGCAGGTACTCCGTACTTGAGGAAGGCGGGCAATTTCGGATAGTCCTTCAAACGCATGATCTGAGATTTATCCATCGAAGCCCACGGGCGTAGATGGATCGCCGCGGTCATCCCGACATCTCTGTCGGGACTCCCTCGCGAAGACGTACTAGTTTTGTTCGATATTCAGGGAAATGTTCTTTTTGATAAGCTTGTGAGCATAAAAAGGAAAGCGCCCTGACCTTCAAGAAATTCGTTGGTCAGGACGCTTAGTATTGGAAGTGAAAATCTGGGCTTATGAACCGGAGAAATTCACCTTATCAATTAGAATGGTAGGCGTTCTAAAAGATGAATGCTTCCAGGGATCATTGCCTACTTCGATGATATTCATCAAAAGCTCGGAATAATTTCCTGATATATTCATCTCTGTGATGGGCTGAACACGTTTACCGTTCTCGATCAGCCAGCCAGCTACACCCAGTGAGTAATCACCTGTCGTCGAATTGGCATTGCCACCCAGCCAGTTCGTGACCAGGATTCCCTTATCCAGATCGGCCTCAATCTCGGCACCAGATCTTTTCCCAGGTTGAATGATCAGGTTGGAAGAGCCACCGCTGGTAGGTTTCCAGCCCAACTTGTTTCCATAGTAGACATCTACAAAATAGTTATTGAGAACGCCATTAGTGAGGACAGGACGCTTGTTGGCAGCAATTCCATCACCATCATAATAGCGACTGCCCAGACCTCGAACGATGGTTGGGTCATCAATAATACTAAAAATCTCAGAAGCAATCTGTTGATCCTGCTTTCCTTCCAGGAAGGAGTTCTTCTGCTGAATGGCTGATGCACTCAGAGGTTGTAGTAATCGATAGAACAAACCAGCTGCATTTGAATTTTCCAACAGGAGGGGCATGGTTTCGGTGGGAACCTTTTTGGCCCCGAGTTGATCCTGTGTCCTTGCCAGAGCCTGCAGGGCAGTTTCTTCAGCCCCTACCAGGTCCTCAAGATGTCGCGCCCGATAGTAGCGCCAGGCCTCCGGTTTCTTATCGCCGGCACCCTGCATCGAAACCGAAGCACCATGAGTGAATGATGTTGATTCCTGATGACCTTCAAAACCATTTGAACGAAGATGATAGTTTTCACTGTGGCTATCATAAAACCCTGAGGCGATGGAGATGATCCTCTCATCTTTGCCCTTGATATATTCACCCAGCTCTCTAGCTCTCTCCTGACGTTCTTCAGCAGTCACATCAGCCTGCTTTGAATCATTGATATCGATATCAACGCTGTGCTGACCCTTATACAATTCAGGATTCGGGAGCTTGCGGAACTCATCTTTCTCCAGATATGCGGTGAGATCAATGGCGTTGGTGAGGAATTTCTCCAGAGAGGGTTTACTCAGGTCATTTGTGGAATGACTGGAATATCGTCCATTGGCATAGATCTCAACCCACATTGATTGCTGGGTGGATTCCTTAAGATTTTCAACTTTTTCATCGCGAAAATCCACTTCCACGCTTCTCGCATGATTGATTCCAAGGGCTGTTTCACTTGCCCCCAGTTGTTTGGCTTTTTTCTGAACCCAATATCCCAGGTCTAAATATACATTTTTTTCCATAATTAACCTCTGCCTCCCACGGTGATAGATGAAACCAATATGCTGGGCAAGCCCATTGAGACAGGTACACCCTGTCCGTTCTTCCCGCAGGTCCAGCCTCCTTCAGCCATAGCCATATCATCGGCCACCATGGTCACCCTTGACAACACTTCAGGTCCATTACCAATAATATTTACATCTTTAATGGGACCTGTTATTTTTCCGTCTTCAATCAATGAACCTGACTTCACATAAAAGGTGAAATCACCGGGACCTATATTGACTTGGCCATTCGTGAATTGTTCAGCGATAATGCCATATTTCACATTGGCAATAATTTCATCATGCGTGTGGGGGCCATTTTTCATGTAAGTATTACGCATCCGAGGCATGGGATAATGCTTAAAAGATTCCCTGCGACCACTACCAGTGGGCTCAACGCCATAATGGGCGGCTGAGATACGATCATGTAAATAGGATCGCAGTATACCATCTTCGACCAACAGAGTTTCTTGAGAGGGTTGGCCTTCATCATCTACATTTATTGAGCCTCGAATATGGGGGTTGGTCCCATTATCCACTATGGTGACGAACTCTTTCGCAACTTTTTTATTGAGCATCTCGGAGAAAACCGAAATCCCCTGTCGGTTAAAATCAGCTTCCATACCATGCCCAATGGCTTCATGGAGCAAAATACCGGAACTCCCAGCAGCCAGAATCACAGGCATTTCACCTGCTGGCGGTGTTTGAGCAGCAAAAAGATTAATGGTTCGGGCTACGGCTTCTTTTGGAAGTCTCTTCAGACGTTCCGAGGTAAGAAAGCTGATATCATCCCGGGCAGCAAAATCGAAATAGTTATTCTCCCGACGACCATCATCCTCTGCAGTACAGCCAACCGAAATTCTCAAACTGGGTTGATAATCTGTAGCAAGACCACCCTCCGAATTGATTATTAGAATGTAGTTTTCGCTGTCGGCGAAGTTGACTGTGGCTTTCACCACGCGCGGATCTTCTTTGAAAACATCATCATTGATAGCCTGTAACATCTCGACCTTATCTTTGACACCAACGTCTTCCCAACTCACTTCAGTTTCGTAGTAGTTCATCAGTTTGGTTGCATCAAATGTCTGAGGAGCTGCTTTTGGAGAACCTGAGGCGATGGTGGCTGCCGTTCGCGCGGCTGCCTTCATGCTATTGAGGGAGATATCTTCAGTAAACGAATACCCCGTTTGTTTCCCTTTGAGGACGCGGATACCCACACCAAGACTAACGTTGGTGCTGGCAGAATTGACAATATTATCACTCAAGCGGATCGAGTTACTCAACTTATTTTGGAAAAAGAGATCACAATAATCACCCCCGTAATGCAAGGCTTCTGCCATGACTTTACGAACGGTATCTTCATCGATTCCAAAACGTTGAAAATAAAAATTGTAAGGATTGTCACCCGGATTACCAGCTGCGAATCCTGAGCGAATAAAGCCCGGAAGTGTCGCTAAGGCTAGACCGGTCCCTGTGATTTTAACGAAATCTCGTCTACTCATATGTACCATACCTCTATCCCCTTCGGTTAGATCTAATTTTCAGGCTTATAAACTATGATCTGAGTTCACCTCAGCCAAAGTTATAATTGATATACCCAGTACGGGTTCCAATAAAGTTAAACGGCTTTCTCTGTGTCCGTGATTGTGCCTGCCCGGATCTTTCCCCTTCGTCTTTGCGAGGGCGGATTTATCCGACCGTGGCAAATTCTGTATCAAATAGAGATCTGAGATTTATCAATCGAAGCCCCTGGGCGTAGATGGATCACCGCACTCCCTAGCCTGCCCTGAGCGCAGTCGAAGGGTTCGCGAAGACTATCCTGGGTCAATCGACAACTCCCTATTTGTCTTTGCGAGGGAAGATTCATCCGGACCCTCCCCTTCCCGTCATTGCGAGTCCACTTCGACTTCGCTCAGTATAAACTCCAGACGTGGCAATCTCCAAATTTGTGTCAAATATTAAGTCTGAGATCGCCGCAGTCGCAAAGCTCCTTCGCGAAGACTAATTAGGGTCAGCCTGTAAACGCCAGCTTGTCTTTGCGAGGAGAGAAACGACGAAGCAATCCCCATATCGTATTCACAAATCATTTGCCATAAAGCGAAGAATGATATATTTTCAGTCATCCAACCCTCAAAATTTGAGCAATTATATGAACGAGATATGTGCTGTATACATACTTACGAATAAACACAATACCGTGCTATACACAGGGGTTACGAGCAATTTAGAGAATCGATTGTTTGAGCATAACAGTGTTACCCGACCCAAATCTTTTACTTCTCGATATAATGTTAACAAATTGGTTTACTATGAACGAAAGGATTGCATCTCTGAAGCAATTGTTAGAGAAAAGCAAATTAAATCCGGGTCAAGGCACTCTAAAATTAAGCTAATTGAATCCATGAATCCGCTTTGGAGAGATCTATATGCAGATATTACTAGAACTGATTAATAGTGGAGGATCTGAGATCGCCGCAGTCGCAAGCTCCATCGCGAAGACGTTAACAGGTATTTATACCATTCCTAATGCGCACTGCTCCCAATCGTTTGTGCCCATTCTGGAAAAACACCGGGATCGATACCCATTAAACCCGCACCAATGGTGTAGAAGTAGATTGTGATGATCGCGATACCAATCAGATTGATAACAAATCCTGCCTTGGCCATCTCTGCGATCCGCACCCGCCCACTCCCGAAAACAATGGCATTTGGAGGGGTTGCCACGGGCATCATAAAGGCACATGATGCAGACAGAGTTGCTGGAATCATCAGGATCAAGGGATTCGCTTGCATGGCAAAACCCACGGAGGCAAGAATAGGTAGGATCATTTCAGTTGTCGCAGTGTTGGAGGTCAGTTCTGTTAAAAAGGTAAGACCAAAACAGACAAACACGACCATGATCAAGGGTGATGTACCAGCCAAACCGGCGAACTCATTCCCTATCAGTGTGGATAAACCGGTTACCTGAAATCCCTTGGCCAGGGCGAAGCCACCGCCAAAAAGTAGCACGATATTCCAGGGCAATCTCATGATCACTCCCGTCCCCATTATGCTAGCAGAGCCAGCGTTCTTGCTACGGGTTGGGATGAGGAAGAGGATCAAAGCCATAAAGAGAGCCACGGTCCCATCGTCAATAAGCTCAGGATAAGGCAGTAGCTGAGACCAACCGGGTATGCTGAATAAACCGATGACGAGCTTTTTCCGGAAGACCCAAAGCATTGCAGTAAGAGAAAATACCGTCAATACGACTTTCTCCTCATAGCTCATTTTTCCCAGATTCCGATACTCGCCTTCCACGATGGCGGGATCGACTTTGATATGAGCAGGAACCCGGAAAAACAGTTTAGTGAGAATTATCCAGATGATGATGATCATCACCACCGAGATGGGCAAGGCCATAACAAACCAATCACCAAAGGTAATTGCTGGTGCTTCAGGGAAGGTGATCTCAAAAATCCGGGCAAACGAAAGATTGGGCGGGGTTCCCACCAGCGTTGCCACACCACCCATGGAGCAGGCATAGGCAATACCCAGCATTAAGCCCACGGTAAAGTTGTGCGTTTCTTTTTTGTCGAATTTCTCCTCCATCTGTAACACAATGGCCAATCCAATAGGAACCATCATGATGGCTGTGGCAGTATTGGAGATCCACATGGAAAGAAAGGCAGCAGCGATCATGAATCCCAGTGTGATGCGGGCGGGTCCTCCCCCAATAAGGCGGATGATAAACAGGGCGATGCGCCGGTGGAGTCCCCATTTCTCCATGGTCAGGGCGATCATGAAGCCACCGATGAACAGAAAAATAGTGCTGTTGATGTATATGGGCGCTATGAGCTTCCCTTTGAGGATACCTAGCAGGGGATAAAGGAGAAGTGGGAGAAGTGCCGTGGCATACAGTGGGATGGCGTCTGTGATCCACCAGACAGCCATGAGCATTGCGATGGCGGCCATCCGTGTGACATTTGGATTATCCGGATCAAAATCAAAGAAAAGGATAGTAATAAAAAATAAAACAGGTCCTAGAATCAGCCCGACCTTTTGGGCTATACTTTTGGAAAAATCGGATTTTTCTTCCTGCATGAATGACTCCACGATTTACCACGCTCAAAATATCCCGGGGATGAAATCACTCATTTACCCTGCGCAGTGAGTGGATCGTAATTCTTAGGTGGAGAACCAAGGGGATCTCCTTGTCCATGCTATCCTTATCCTGCGAACTCTGGGATCGCTAAAAGATAGCTAGCGTCATTGGGGATGCAAACTATCGAAATTTGATCTCCGTGGTCAATTCAATAAAAGTTCTAGCCAGATCCCGTTGTCCTTCAATTTTCTGGATATGTTGCCGATACGTTGGCTTGAAACTTAGCTCACCCATGTCTGACTGGTACAGCTTCCATTGATAGGATAACCAGATGCTGGTGGAATTTATACTGGGATTCAGCTCAAGTTCGGGTGTTATTGTAGTTACATCCACCCAGCTCAGAAAACTTCCGGGTCCAAGCTTGCCCCATATCTTTGCTCTATAGAATGATCCTGTGTAAGCACCGAGAGAGGCCGTTGTCACGACTTTCTGAGATATAGCTCCCAGGGATGTTGACATGGTCCATCCGGCAATTTTGGGTAGTTTTAATTCAACACCCATAGTGAGGGGGGCAGCTACACCTTCACCAGCAAGGGTCAGGTACATTTGGGGTTTGATCACCATACCCAGAAATGAAACCGGATAGGAAAGATTTACCGTGTATTGATCCCGTGTATCCTGGTTTGGATCGGTGACGAGAGAAGTAATGCTGGTATCTCTCACAACCAAACCACTATCCTGCTCGACGACCCAGCTATAAAGCGTATCCGAAAGCGTTTCGATCTCTCCCTCAACCGTTTTTCCGCTATTATCATCAACCAATATTTTTAGATCGAGTTTTTGTCCAAGCAGCACATAGTTCAAATCTAAGCCATAAGCCGCATTGTTGTTGAAAAGGATCCAGGGGATATCCAGTGGTTTCAGGGGATAGAAATGGGCATCCAGGAATATATCTCCGGGGACAGGCATCAAACCAGTTGACCAGGAAAAACGTTTACCCTCATGCCCGAAATAAGCCAGCATGAAATCTACGGTACCACGTCCACCACTGCTTTGGCTGACACTACTGGGCAAGGTTCCTGTTCCAAACTTACCGATAAATGATCCGGCGCCATTGTGGGCCAGCTGGGTTTTAAAATAGTATCCATCGCCAATATCAGCTGTGATGTTCAATCGAGCCCAATAAAGGTAATAGATGTCACTGGTTTTACTTCCGTATTCCCCATTGTCTGTCAGGTCATAGCGGGGTCTTACTCTGGCGTCTCCATTAATCGTGATATCTGCCAGCAAGGCTGTGCTCATCAATGATAGTAAGATCAGGATCGTGTACATTTTCCGCATGTTAATCTCCACCGGGCTCGTTTTTAAATTTCAGTATCGTTTCAAATCAACCGTTTTATCAAGTTCGCATAACTCAACACTTCACCAATGGCAAGTGTTGTGCCAGTTGAAGGAATATGAATAAGAATTTTTAATAACACCCCTCGATACATTTCCTCGTCGTACTCGGAAACACTCGTGGTTCGGTTATGTGCCGATCAATTAGTGAAAGTCTGGTAGTCAACAGCGTTGGTCCGGACCGATCACCGAGTGATTTCGAAGGAATCGTATCGAGGTAACCGAAACACTCCAGAGCCTACCCGGACGTCGAGTGATTCCGCAGGAATCGTATCGAGGTGACCGAAACACCCCAGAGCCTACCCGGACGTCGAGTGATTCCGCAGGAATCGTATCGAGACGCTGATTTAAGTGAATTCCTTTTTAGATAAATGCGGCAATTTGTTCAAGCTTCCCTCTATCAACGCAATTTTTTTCTTTCGACTCCAATTTTGAATCTGTTTCTCACGATAGAACGCGGAATCAATGCGGTCAAACCACTCCGAGTAGATCAATTTTACAGGAAGTCGCTTCTTAGTATAATTGGCGCCAGCACCCGCCTGGTGCTCTTCTATTCTCCGATATAAATCTTTTGTACTCCCAGTGTAGAAAGTTCCGTCCGAACACTCTAATATGTACATGTATGCGTCCATTTCATCCCTTATGGCTACAGATACCCTTCGATACGCCTGATGGCTACTCAGGGATCGAAATCTATCCGATCACCGAGTGATTGCGAAGCAATCGTATCGAGGTGATCTCTATTTCGTTTTTAATTGGTTTATATCAAAATAGTCGAAGTAATAAATAAGACAAGAGACCATACTCTAAATTACTCTCCCCTTCGATATATTTCTTCACTTCGCTCAGAAATACTCAGGCCCGTTCAAGTCCGATCGTCGAGTGATTCTACAGGAATCGTATCAAGACCTTCATTGAGGTGTTAGAGCTATACGGGCGTTTCGATACATTTTTCACCCTTCGATACTTTTCTTCGCAAAGCTCAGAAACACTCAGGGTCCGTTCAAGTCGGATCACCGAGTGATTTCGAAGAAATCGTATCGAGGTGATCGAAGAGATCGAGGTGATCTCTATTTGATTTGGAATTGGTTTAGACCAAGATAATCGAACAGATGAATAAGACAATGGACACTACTTCGACGGAGCTCCAGTCTACGTTTTACAAGCTTGGGTCTTCGCTCTCAGCTACGCCCCCACAAGTCGACCTGGCAGGCAGCATGACAAATCATTAACAAAAAAGCACTCCGAAGAGTGCTTTTTAATTCAAAACTTAGAAGAAAGCTCTGCTTAGTTTTTTGTTTTCTTCTTCTGATTCTCATCCCATACCAGAACGACCGGGCTGGCAATAAAGATGGAAGAATAGGTTCCAACCACCAGACCTATGGTAAGGGCAAATGCAAAGGGTTTGATAACTTCACCGCCAAAGACAAGTAGGATCACAACCACCGTTAGTGTGGTGAGAGAGGTGATAATGGTACGGTTCAGCGTTTGATTCAAACTCATATTGATGACAGAAGCAAAAGCATCATGCCGTTTTGACTTCACATTCTCACGTATCCGATCAAATACTACAATGGTATCGTTCAGGGAATATCCAACAATGAAAAGGAAGGCGGCCAGAACTTGGAGTGAAATCTCAATATTCAATAGAGAGAACACCCCCAGGGTGATGAGAACATCATGGGCCAGGGCCACCAGGGCACCCATGGCATACATGAACTGAAAGCGAATGGAAATGTAGATCACAATACCGGCCATGGCAATCAGCACGGCTGAGATCATATCCCCACGCAATTCTTTTCCGATTTTTGGACCCACGGTCTCCAGACGACGAATCTCATACCCCGCTTCACCCTGAACGGTGGCCAAAGCCTCACGGATAGTATTGACCTGCTCTTCGCTCTGGGTTGATGTTTTTACATGGATGAGGATCTCATTGGCATTACCAAATGTACGAATGGCAGCATCACCATATCCGATCTCTGAGAGTGCATCACGCACTGATTCAACGCTGGCAGCATCATGAAAGAGGACTTGAACTTCAGTTCCACCTTCAAAATCAATACTGTAGAGTGGACCACCATGAATGACAAGGCTTAGTAGACCGGCAAGGATGATCACACCGGAAATAATTCCGGCTATTTTCTTTTTGCCAAGAAAATCGATATTTACATTTTTGATCAGTTCAAACATTTTCAAATCCCTTAAATACTGAGCTTGGTCATTGTCTTACGTTCAGTCATGACCATGAATACTGTCCGTGTGATAAAAATAGCTGTGATCATGGAAGTCAGGATACCCCAGAACAGCGTTGTGGCAAAACCCTTGATGGTTCCACTACCGAACTGCCAGAGTACACCGGCGGCCAGGATGGTGGTCAGGTTGGCATCAACAATCGTTGTGAGTGCGCGGTTAAAACCATCATCAATTGCTTTCTTGACTGTCTTGGCATTTCTTAATTCTTCGCGAATTCTCTCGAAGATGAGAACATTTGCATCAACAGCCATTCCCACTGTCAGGATCAAACCGGCGATACCGGGGAGTGTCAGGGTGGCATTAAGTGTTGACAATACGGCCAGGGTAAAAGTAAGATTCAGGAATAGGGCGAGATCTGCAATGAGCCCGGCACCTCTGTAATAAACCACCATAAAGATGATAACCAGAAGAAAACCAATCAGAGTTGCTCTGGTACTATCGCTCACAGAGTCAGCACCCAGCGATGCTCCAATGGTACGTTCTTCTTGAATGAGCATGGGTGCAGGTAGGGCACCAGCACGAAGAACAACCGCCAATTTCTTTGCATCCTGCAGATCGTTCATACCTTCAATCTGTGTCCGCCCATCAGCAATTCTATCGCGGATGACACCAGCCATGTGGACATTACCGTCCATGACAATGGCGATACGTTTGCCCACGTTCCCGGCTGTGATCTTGGTCCATTCACGGGAGCCTTCATCATTCATCGAAAGATGCACAACAAATTCTGCCCCTGAAAATCCACCCAGGGATTCCCGGGCATCTGTGACAACATCACCGGTCAGTTCGGCAGTCCCTTTCATGAGGTAGAGTGGACGATGAAGTTTTCCATCACCGCTAATGTCGCGGGATGAAACACCCCAGGCCAGACGAGAATCTGATGGAATGGAAGCGGCAATATTTGATTTCGCAAGTTTATACTTAATGGAACGAACATTTTGTTCAGGCACCCAGATGGTGTTGCTACCAACGTTGATCAGCGAGGAGAAGGGACGGGAGATATCACCGGTACCCGTAATGCTTAAAGAGTCTCCGTCATCACCTGAAAGGACATCAGCCAGGCTTGGCGTTGCATCCTCTGCAGTTGGTTTGGATGCTTCTGTCTCACTTACAAGAGTCGTGGTATCCTCACCCATATCAGCCGCCCAGGCTTTATCAATATTTCGAATAACTTCATTCAGTAATTGGGCATCTTCCTGAATCAGAACGAATTCCAGGAGAGCCGTTGCCTGAATCAACTCACGGGCTTGGGCCTGATTACTGATACCGGCCAGCTCAACAATAATTCGCCAGTCACCCTGACGCTGAATAGTCGGTTCGGATACACCAAACTGATCCACGCGATTTCTGATAATCTCTTCAGCACGGTCAACAGCATCTTTGGCATCTGTCTCCAGGGCATCCAGGACATCAGCATTGGGACCTTTTTCATATATTGGAAAATAGCGGGCAAGCCTGATGTTAGTGGCTTCAACATTTTTTTTGAAGGTTGAGAAAAAATCTTTCTCCTCGTTCTGAGCTTCTTCCAAACTGGAACTGATCAGATCATTGATCAGATCATCCCCATCTTCAACACGTGTTTTTATCAGCTCTTCCAGATCTACTTCCAGGACAACGTGCATCCCACCCTGCAGATCCAAACCCTGATGAATTATATTTCTCCGAATTTTCTCCATCTCACCACTCTCAATGAGGGCTTCTTTTTCGGCATCATCCATGGTGTAATAGCTAACGGTATCTCTCAACATATAAAAAGCTGCACCCACGAGGAGAACAACCAAAAAGACACGCATTCGCAAAGTTCCAGACATAAGGACCAATCCTTCTAAATATTCTTTTAGTTACATCCCGATTACAGCACGGGATAAAATCTTTTTAAGGGCCTCAACCAAATTTTAAATGGTTTCATCTGCACGTTCAATTAGTTCGTCATCCTGAGGCTCTCGAAGGAGACGTTTGTGCTATAAAAAGCCCAACTTTGCTATTCGCTTCTAGTCTTGGTCTTCCAGACTTCGCCTTAGCAAGCGTCGCAGCTAAATCAGGCCGAAGCCAAATTTAGCGCGCCAATATAAAGGTGGGGCTATGTTCTCCAAAGTTATTATTGAGTTTGCGTGATTGCTAGAATGTTCGTGAGTCTTTGCGATGACAGTTTCGGCTGTATTCGATATTCAGTCATTTTGTCTTTGCGAGTCCACTTCGACTTCGCTCAGTATAAACTCCAGACGTGGCAATCTCGGTCTCTCTATTAAAAAGGAAGTCTGAGATCGCTGCAGTCGCGAAGCCTGTCCCGAGCTAGGTCGAGGGGCTCCTTCGCGATGACTTGGCAGGTTTACTTCTGTGTGCTAAAGGATGATTGTTTACCCAATTTCTCAAAAAACTATCTCCCAAGGCCCCGATTTAATTAGCTTAATGCCTCAACAAAGTGGAGTACTGAGTGAATTCAAAAAAATACAGGATCATTTTGGTGGCCGGTGCCCGCCCCAACTTCATGAAAATTGCACCCCTTATGCAGGCCCTCAAGGATCATCCCAGTCTGGAAGCCATTTTGGTTCATACAGGCCAGCACTATGACGAAAAAATGTCCCATTCCTTTTTTGAGCAACTCAATATCCCCCAACCCCAGGTCAATCTTGAGGTAGGCTCTGCTTCTCACGCCGTTCAAACTGCAATGATCATGGAAAGATTTGAGGCATTCTGTCTCATAGAAAAACCAGATATGGTCATGGTCGTGGGTGATGTAAACTCCACCGCCGCCTGTAGTCTGGTTGCATCAAAGCTGCATATTAAAGTCGCTCATTATGAAGCAGGTCTCAGATCGCGGGATCGTCAGATGCCGGAAGAGATCAACCGACTCGTTACAGATGCTATTGCAGATCTTTATATCACCACGTCAGTAGATGCTTCAGAAAACCTTTTGCGGGAGGGTGTCTCAAATGAGGATATCCACATGCTGGGCAATCTCATGATCGATAGTCTGGTTGAACAACTGGAGCGTGCTTCTGCCATTAATCTGCGTCTCCAAGATCTGAACGGTGAGGAGATTGATAGCAGCGCCAGCACTGGTAAATATGCAGTCATGACGTTTCACCGACCCTCAAATGTAGACGACAAGGCTGCATTGAGTATCTTGGTTCAACAATGGAAGCAGATCTCCGAACGCATACCGCTGATTTTCCCCATCCACCCAAGGACTCAGTCCAAGCTTGAAGAATTTGGTCTCATGGAAGGTCTGAACGAGTCAGAAAATATTCATCTCACCGGTCCTCTCTCCTATCTGGAATTCATGAAACTGTTATCAGGGTCAGCTCTGGTGATCACTGATTCCGGCGGTATCCAGGAAGAGACCACCTATTTAAAGATTCCCTGTTTGACTGTAAGACCCACGACGGAACGCCCAGTCACAATCTGGGAAGGCAGCAACCAATTAATCAAAGCTGATGAGATATTTGAGAAAGCCTTGCAAAGTTTGGATACCAGTAAATCCAACTATTCAATACCCAAATTCTGGGATGGCAAAACGGCACAGCGAGTTGTAAAGCTGTTGGAGGATTACTCCTCCGAGTTCCGGAGTTAGAAAGCGACGTAACATGTTACGTCGGTACGAACGCAAGCAACAAAACCAGTATTAACACAATTTTCTATATAGATTTTGAGACGAACGTAACATGTTACGTCCGTACTATGAGTTCATCGATGGGATGGCGATTATGGGTAGGATTACTCGGAATCCTACCCAGTTGTCTTTGGAGTCCTTCGATATTACTCAGGATAAACTCCCCGAAGCAATCTCGAATTCTACCTTCACAAGGATCTGAGATCAAAGCCGAGATTCAAAGCAGACGCCCTTGGAAAGACTTGGTTTGGACTTCTGTCGCAGAGAGCGGTAGCGAATATTTTCGTAGCGAACAAGACTTGAGGTCCACCAATTCTTTCCAAAGGCTTGCTTTATAAAAGATCTTTTGGTCCTTCTTGTCGGGTCGTAATCGAAGATGAAGACTGATTGGATCTTTCCAAAAAGGACAGAGCAGAGACTGGGACAGTCACATTAAGCACGGGGTTTGTCTACCGGCTAGCTCATGATTTGACAATTGTCACACCAACAATTCAATACCAATTCAATCTTCAATAAACACTTTTCTTTGCTTGATCTGGAAATAGATTTTCAGGGCCAAATTTGGGACCAGCACTTTGGAACGATTTTGGCTTAATATATGGTACACGTTGCTGTGGAGGCAGCGGTTCGAAGCATTATGGAGGATAAATGCAGCGTCATACGCTACTAGCTATTTTGGTACTATTTACCCTAGTATACGGGCAGGAGACCCCTATTTCTCCTGTGGACGCAGGAGAAATGGACTCCCTCTTTTTTGAGATTTATAGTGACACGACGCTGTCCAATGTGTCTGAAAACCCTTACACTGATGAATTATTTGCTGACACGAGCTCCGTGGATTCGGATTTCTTTGAATTCGCCTCTGATTCAACTCAATCCGATTCCTCCGATTTTGAGAACTTCCTTGACCATACTGATCTTAGCATCCAGGACAGTTTGGAGACTGACGAAGAAAGTGATCTCGAATCATTTTTACTTAAGGAGGAGCCTGGTGCATCAATTGGGTCGCAGCTCATTGGATACACCGCCGGATTGGATATGGGATTTCCATTTTACCGCTATGGTGGTTTAGGTCTTTCCTTTGAGAATAGTGGATTGCCCATTGGCCTGACTGTTACGAGTCCTTTTGGTAGGCATATCGGACCATTCGATGTTGGTTTAGGGTTTCAAATCGGAAACTATAGCTTTCAGAACAAAGTGACGGGAGAATTAATAGGTGGTCTCTATGTACTCGCCACAGCAAATACATCGGTATACAAAACAGCACATGGTACGATCTCCACTCAGGCAGGGGCAGGCTATTTTGGCAGGAGTTTCGGATTAACTCTCGGTGCCGCCTATGTCTATGCACTTCCAAACTTTCCCCTGGTTCTCAGACCCTATATTCGCGTAAATTCAACCCTTGATAGTGGAGTCATAACCAGCGATGGAACGCCCTCCTATACTTGGCTTAACATAGGACTGATGAGCAGCTATGATTTAAGTGTCCTCTCGTATCAGATCGCATCCACCCCTCAGTACAAAAATTTCATCATCAAGATCAAGGATCTACTCAACAGATAGCCCCAAAAGATTTTGCTTCATCTTAGCCACAGATCAACACGGATCTTCACGGATAGAGCTAAGACTGGAGCCTACCATCCAGGATTACTCCGAAACTCCCCCTTCGTCTTTGCGAGGACGAAGGACGAAGCAATCTCGAAATAGCCCTTGGCACAAATCTTAATTCATAAGCATAATTCAGAACCCTTGCCCTTGAATTGAGTTGGTCTGGACTTCAGGCGAAGTGAGCGGCAGCGAATATTTTCGCAGCGATCAAGACTTGATGTCCACCATGTCATTCCAGAGGCCTGCTTGTAAAGACTTTTCTAGTCCCGCCGTAGCTGCTTAGCGAAGGCGGATGGTTCGTTCCTGTCCGGTCGTAGCTGAAAGCGAAGACTGATTGTGTCTACAAAATGAACAACAGGAAGTGTTGATTGGATTCAGGTGAAGTGAGGGTCGGCTAATTATGTCCAGTCGCCTTTCACGCATAGCTTCCTGTTCTTTTGATGCCCCAAAAGAACCAGTTGATAAATCTTGTGAGCTCAGAACACCGATTACCGAATATCGAATTTAGAACTTACTCTTCTATCACAGATTTGTGGCCAAGGGTGCAATATTTAGTAAACGCCCTAGGAAAGACATGGTTCGGACTTCAGGCGAAGTGAGCGGCAGCGAATATTTTCGCAGCGATCAAGACTTGAAGTCTACCAATTCTTTACTAAGGCTGCCGTTTAAAAAGACTTTTCTTGTCCCGCCGTAGCTGCTTAGCGAAGGCGGATGGTTCGTTCCTGTCCGGTCGTAGCTGAAAGCGAAGACTGATTGTGTCTACAAAATGAACAACAGGAAGTGTTGATTGGATTCAGGTGAAGTGAGGGTCGGCTAATTATGTCCAGTCGCCTTTCACGTATAGCTTCCTGTTCTTTTGATGCCCCAAAAGAACCAAAAGGTCTCTTTTACAGCGGGTCTACGGAGAGATTTTGTGTTCTTCAAGATGATTCCGCTGGAAGGAATCCTCCTCCTTAATCGCTCCATCCTCTGAATCTCATTCAAAATCTCTCCTGAGGACCATATCCAAAGAGCTTGCTTCCCAGAAGTCTGAGATCGCCGCACTCCCTAGCCTGCCCTGAGCGCAGTCGAAGGGTTCGCGAAGACACCGGGGGGTTATGTGATAATCATGCTTTGTCTTTGCGAATCCCGACGATCCTGTCGGGATGTGGCAATCTCGAAATAGTCCTAAACGCAGCTCTTAATTCATATGCATGATTCAGAACCCATGCCCTTGTTTTACCAAAGCGTACACGGATCATGAATCTTGAAGCCATGGATTTATCAACGCAACTTCGCTTTGCGCCATATCCTTTGTATTTCGAGTTGCGACAATAAGATCATTAGATATTGCAGTTGCAGCGATCAAACCATCAATCAGGGGCATTGGTTTTCCGTTTTGTTCTGCCTGCCCTTGAATTTCTCCCCATTTTGTGGCAACATTTAGGTTCAGATCAAGGATGCGCCCTTTAAACCTTGTTCGTAAATCAGCGTTTACCCATTTGGGCAATTTATCTTTGCGTTTACTCGCTGGTAATTTCTCAATACCTTTGTGTATTTCAGCGAAAGTCAAGACACTCAAATACAGTGATGTTTCAGGAATACCTGATATCCAGTTCACAAGCAGCGGATCAGGTTCCTCTCTGATAAGCTCAGAAATCACACATGTATCTAGAAGGTAATTCATAGCTCAATTTCACGAGGTAATTCTTTGTCCCTCTCAAGATCAATATCATCCATCACAAGTGGAGAATTTTGAAAGAATTGAACCAGGTTGAATTGTGGTTTTAGCATTTCTTTGTAATCGGATGCTGATATCACAACAACCGCCTCTTCTCCATGTTTTGTTACCATCTGAGGACCTGATTTTGTAGCTCTATCCACGAGACTACTGAATTTGTTCTTCGCCTCTTGAAGTTGCCATTGATTGTTTAACATCTCACACCTCCGGTTATGTCTAGTCTGTCTAGATGTTAATTGTAAATGATCTCTCAGTCAATCACTATTTTTGCTTTTGGCATAGCAGCACTTATACTGGCGATACATAAGCCTATTTGACGCCCTGTTGTCCCTGGAAAAGATTGTTAAAAAAGCATACAAATAATTGCATTGTTCATTGCTTTTGCTAGTACTTAGGAGTATTATTTATGCACTATAAAGAAATAATACTCTCGTTTTGGGGTACTTCTAGGTATTATAGGAAATGAGGTCATCCTGACCCATGTAAAATGAAAGACTTTGGAGGAAACATGAAAAGATTTATGTTACTATTTATTATGATTTTAGCTGTTGCAGCTTTTGGTCAGGAAGACATGGAAATGCCTGCCGAGGAAATGGCTATGGATTCAACAGCAATGGAAATGGTGGCTGACAGCTCTGCTATGGACGCTATGGAAGAAGATATGTCCATGGATTTCATGGAAGAAGACTCTGCCGCTGTTGCTGACGAGATGCCCATGGAAGATTCCGGGGATGCCCTGGAAGCCATGCTGGCTGATGAAGGCACCGAGATGGTGGCTGCCAGTGGATCTGAGCTGATTGGATATACCGTTGGTTTAGATGTTGGCTATCCTGTCTATCTGCATGGTGGACTAGGTTCGTCATATGACGAAAGTAGTCCGGCAATAGGTATTGTGGTGAATACTCCTTTTGGCGCGGCTGTTGGTCCCTTTGAAATTGGATTTGGAGCTCAGGTTGGTACCTATGGATTTTCTCACTCCGTTGCTGATAGAGAAATTTCTGGAGTTTACGCTTTAGCTACGGCGAACACGGCTGTGTATGAGACTGCACAGGGTGCCGTTTCGGTACAAGTGGGAGCCGGATTATTTGGTAAAAGTGTCGGTTTTACTGGTGGAGCGGCCTTTGACTATGTAATTCCAGACATGCCCATCGTCATCAGACCCTACTTGCGGGCAAACGCAACACTGGACAGTGGTGGTGAAGCAGTTGGGGATGATAATGCTGGTTATTTGTGGCTAAATGCTGGCGTCATGATTAGCTATGACATAAGTACATTGTTCTAAACTCTAATCTAAGTTTAGTAGTATAAAAAAAGCTTCCAGAATCTGGGAGCTTTTTTTTATACATTTATTTTTCATTAGAGACTTCGTCTAAAATAATATTGGGCTCTTAAAAAAACTTTATATTCCTGCTCTGAGCCTTCCCCAACATTCCATGCATCTGGGGAATAAACATGATTTGCATCAAGGATCAATTTATAGCCTCCATCCCACAAGTATGAGATATTCAGACCTGTTGTCAGCCCCTTTTCCACATGTCCTACTGGAAAGCTATTCAATTCATCGTGGAAGGCAGATTTTAGATCTCTATCCCCCTTTCGCCATATTTCTAATTCCCCATGAATGAACAAGGGCAGCCGTTTAAAGTAATCCAGCGAAAACTTCACTCCCTCATAACTGTTCTCCGGAAATCCAATCCCTTTGTTGAAATAGATATAATTTTCGAAGGTCCTAAATGAAGTATAGGTCTCATTCCAAATGCGGACATACCTGAGTGACAGGAGAGCGTTCAGTGGGCTGGCATAGCTCCCTTTGAACATAAGTCCTAGCCGGTCGGGATGTACGGCTCTATCGTCCACACCGGGCTCATTATTGACAATAATGTCATCAGCGAAGAGATCAAGATAGAGGCCAAGACCTTTGAGGGGCTTATAGAACACATTGATCTGCCAGAATGAATTCAGTTGGATTTGTTGATTTCTCTGAGCTGCGTAGAAGAAGTGAACCGGGTTCAAATACGCTGCTACAAATTGCTGATCCGGTCCCCCATAGATTGTCGCCTCAGATAAAGCGATTTGTATACGATCATTAATTTTTAAGTCTAATCGTTGAATTGACCAAAATCTTTTGGCGGACATTACTGAGTCTATGGGTATTGTTACTCCTTGAAGATCGATGGCATTTAAATCGTTCAAGCGAGATGTATAAAATGAATATTTTAATCTTTCCCCCTCAGCAGAAAATCCATAGTGATCGAATGAATAGGTGCCATTGGAAAGGATCAGGCTGTAATCATTTAAGATCCCTAAATTTCGTGGAGTTCTGCCGGCGAACAGTTCGAGTCCATGCTTTTGATACATGGCATAAGAACTTTGAAAATAGCCCATGAGCCACTCCCCCGAATCCCCATGGAAGTCAGGGTCGTAGCGATATTTCTGATCCAGATCGATCTCATTGACAAACAGGGCATCTGAGATCTGGAAGACACCATCCAGGGACAAAGCCGCGTAGCTATCATTGTATGTGGCATCGGAGTAATGGTTTAAGCTTGGTGTGAGTCTCAGTTGGATATTTTCACCCTGATATTTTTCATAATAGCTGTGCCTTGAAAAATAGTCATAGTTGATCTTATTATCCGCCAGAATAGAATCGATTTGAACAATGTTATAGGGTTGATTCAGCACAAATACATCGATAGTTGTATTCCTTAATAGTTGATACTCCACGATGGAATAGATATTTCGATTTGACAGTGAATAGTATGGGCTCGCACCGATCACAAGTGAATAGGATGTCACCAAAATTAACAATAAGATGGAGAAAACTCTCATTGGCTGCGTGCACCCTTTATGGCAATATTATAGAACACCTTCCAAAAATATACAAAATCAGTCTTAAATGGATGTTCCTGTTTTTGCAGGAGATATTTCTCTTCACTCTCAATTATCTCTTTAAAATTTTTGGGTAGATCTGCATAATAAGGTGGAACAAGACCAGGTTTAAATTTTATTCTTAATTCCTGTAATTCCCTTGGATAGAGTGAATAATAATGTTCACTCAAAGCTCGCACACCAACCAAATCAACATCACCTCGTAGCCAGTTTAGTAATTGTGGCAGTTCGTCTATCCATATTTTTCTAAGTATTTTGCCCCAGCTCGTTAGACGAAAATCATTTTTCAATTTACCCGACTCATCTAAATCATTTTGTTCAAAAACTTCCTTCTGAATAAATTCGCTATAAGGATGCATGGTTCTGAATTTATATATTTTAATTCGTTTCCCCTTGTAGCCGATCCGCTCCAGCTGAATCACCATGCCGTAGGAAGGATTGGGCTCTTGGGATGGGTGATGCGTCTTTTGTGCAATAAAATAAGAGCTACTATCATGAGTGGTCTCATCAACAATTTTAAACCCGCAATATGCAAGTCTCCCCATCATCTCAGCTCTAGATAATTTTCTATTTTTACCCTTGGTAAGGGTGAAATATATATATTTTAAATAAGGAATCTTTGGAAGAATCCTGTGAATAGTAAAATTTCCCGGGTATAAGAGGAGGAAAATTATTTTTGGCATTTTAGATCTGATCCTGAGCCACTCATCCTCCAATGCTGTATATGATCCTGTAATCCAGCCACCCGCCTTGATCTTCTTGTATGAGCTGAGAAGATATTGGTTAATTCTTCTCTGATTATTGACTTTTTCCAGGTTTAAAAGAATCCACAAAGAGCTGGGCTCCAGTATATCTATATTGAATATAGATTGAGTTGATAAAATGCTTACGTCGTCTTTTTCAAATTCACTTTTTTCAAAGCGAGTTGTGAGCATTGTTATCCACGATTCATCTCTAACAGCATCTTTTAATATGTCCCCCAAGTTATATTTCAATGAATTACTTGACTCATTCCTGGAATGGAAAAGAAGGTTTTCTTTTGGCACAAGAGTGCTCGTATCCTGTAGCTCCTGCTTGTCAGTATCCTCTAAATTTCTCATTAAAAATACCATACTAAACATTAGCACCTCAAAGAGAGTATGAACGATAACTGTTCCGAAAAGCAAAAACCGACTCAGGGGCTCCAATCGGAAGAAAAAGTAAAATATGCTCACAAGAAGGAGCATGAGAATGCCAGATTTTAAATAGGGAGAAATAAAATAATAAATATTATGTTGAATATTCCTATTATATCTATAGGTAATGCCCGTCGAAATTGCCCAGGAGCCGAACAATACCAGGAGTATCTGTTCAAGACCCTCATAATAATATACGCGCGATGTTTTTAACCAGACCATAAAAATAAAGATAGCTACCAACCAGACTAGACTTGGAAGCATATATTTAATGCTAACTAAATCTTTGAACTGTTCTCGTCTGTCATTCTCCGAAAGTGGGATGGCATCATGATTTTGCTCTGTGAGGAATAAAAGCCCCAAAACTACTTCCTTAAGAAAAAGAAAAATCAGCGTGCTCAGCAGAAATAATCTTGAAATGCTAATAATACCGACAATTGAAATCATAAGCGTAGTGAAAAACAGGCTATATGCTGCTACCCACAGAGAAGATTTTAAATACAGGGACCGATCCATGTTTGAAAAATGATCATACTTCCCATGATAAACAGACAATACAATCCAGTTGATCAGTGTTATTCCGTATAGTATTAGATAGCTACCACTAGGTCTAATATTCTCGTATTTCAGAGAGTAGCCAACAAAGAGTATTAGGGAAATGATGAAAATATCCAGGAGTATTTGTTTGTTTATTGATAACATGAATAGGCTTAGTGGACTCTAGAATTATCCTTGAGCTTAGTTTATTGTCTGCATTTCAATTAAATGCCTTTAAGTGATGCATTTCATTCTTAATTCGGTTTAAGTTTACTTTTGACAATCAATTAGTCAATATTATTGATCTGCATAGCCAAATTATTGAGGAAGACTAATTCCGATTTCAAAAAATCTTAAGCCCCGTCCAGACAGTTAGCTTACGAAGAAATATTTCTTTACTTGATTTTTTATTGATTGTGTGATGAGTTCTCTGACCCAGGGCACTGTTTTATCGTGCCAACGTTGCGGATGGAAAGTGAACATGACCTTTTGGGGGAGCCTATCATCCGTAACTGCTTTAATAATATCATTGGTCGAGTGAAATACTAAACCATCTTTAATCCAAGTCTCCTGTTGGGGAATTTTATCTCTGACCGATGTCTTCCAGCCATCCCAACGACGACCTGTATCCGTAAGATAGAATACGTCACTATAATTCACATCATAATAAGGTTCTCCTATTAGACCGAGACTCTTATAATCATACTTTTTCCACAGGGATTTATTGTCATATTTGGATAATGGACTTCCATGCATGCATATCGTTCGAACTTCAACTATTTTTCGTAATTCATCTAAATTGTATCTAAATTGATCCCAGGCGATATCAATGTCCCCTTGCGCAGTATCCATTGTTTCATAATGATATCCAATTTCATGTCCTAGGTCTTGGATTCTTCTTATTACATCCGCATCCCAGCTTTGACGATTTGCGCGAAAATAATAGGAGCCTTTAATCCCATATTTAGCTTGTATCTCTGCAAACCGAAGAGAGTTTTGAGGCAGTCGGTCCACATCTTGCCTGAGTATTATAAATGGATGCGAATATTCTTTCAGCTGATTATTAGATAATAACTCATAAAAAGTTATAGGATTATAATTTCGTTCCCTTAATGACGATAATAATGAATCATATATTTTTATTGAGAAATCCACTTCCCTCCCTCAGTCGATAAAAACCGTATTCCCTGTTGATGTCACATTACATTCAGACTATTGGCAATTTCTTAACGAAATATATTTGGATAATTTGCATTCTCTCCAACTATTTTAGTACTCTCAGGATAGTTTTCTAATAACCAGATGAAAAAGGAGGGCACATTAATTTTATCGTGAATCAATTTAGCTCTTCTTTCATCATAAAGGGCCTGGATATTATTATTTGAAATTAATTCTTCGACTACGTTTAATAGCTTTTCTGGTTCATTCGTCCTGATGCTAGTTGTGAGCTTATAAACATTTTCTAACTCCTTTAGAACCCCTATTTCGCCGGCAAAATCATTGAACCTGATACCCACTGTCCCAAGGAGGGCAGCCTCAACTGCCATCGACTGGCTATCACCAATATATAATTTTGCGTAATAGAGTACGTGGTGAATTAGGAGAGGGTTAATGTTAAGGCGGTATTTTTCAAATTCCGGTTCGAGCTCTCTCTCTGACGTAATAAATACCTTACCATGGGATTGCAATAATGTAATCAGTTTACGCACTATGGCACGATCTAGACCGGATCTGTCCTTATCATGATAAGCTGACAATTCTGCGAGTCGCAAGATGAAATAGTCTTCTTTGAAGGCATTATTTAAAAGGCTTCTATTGGGAGTAAAAACAGATGGATGTAGATATGCAAATTTATGAAAGCCATCATATCCAATTTTTTTATACTCCCATTTCCCTGCATTACAGGTTAAAGGAGATAAAATGTGATTTACAAATGGATAGGTAATCTTTGCGAATTGAGGAATAATATCAACATCATCTTCGCTAAATATAATTGAAGGGATGCCTGTTATCACTCCGATGTGAGTGATAGTTGGTTCAGAACCAATCAGCAATTCAGGATTGAATCGCTTAATTATTTTAGAAATTCTAATGTACTTTAATAGGAAACTTATAATGATGGATAAATAATTGTTTTTCCGACGCTCTGAGAGAATTTTTACATAGGGGAAAGAATCCGCGGCACATAAAGTTTCAAGTATATCTTTTGTGTTAATTAAAACTATTGTTTTGTGGCCCCTGCTTTTAAGGCCGGTTATTATATTTTTAAAAAGATGATAATGTGCGGGATGGCTTAAATAGAATAAATATCTTTTAGTCATTTCGTTTAATTTTCTTAACGACTCTGGCAGGAGTTCCGGCTACGATTGTGTATGGAGGTACGTCCTTATTTACTACTGATCCAGTGGCGACTATTGCACATTCGCCAATTGTTACCCCGGGCAAGATGACAACATTTATTGCAACCCATGCTCCACGTTTTATCACTACCGGAGCTACCAAATGGTAAGACTCACCTAAAATTTCTCTTAGTGGGGTGGTCGGATTTGAGTGTGTTAGTATATATACCCCGCCCGCCAACGAGACGTAATCTTCTATTGTTACTAAATCTGGTCTCACTCGATCAATAATATTTCCGCCCCCTAAAAACACATGCTCACCAATATTCACCCCTCGTAGTCTTTCGAGTCGGCATCGCATTTTTCCACCGATAGGGAAACGAGTCATGGCAATCCATTGTACAATCTTACCTAAAAACGATTTAACTAATTGGGGCAATGATTTTGCCTCTAAATTTGCACTACCGAGTTGATCCTGGGCAAACTCTAGTATATTCTTCTTCATTTTAATCCTTCTCAGCATCAATCAGTTGTGAGTTTTCTGGGGGAATTACATAGGCTTCACCTTCTATGACTACCTCACCCTGTTGGTTAACACATATTGTTTTGAGTGAGACTCTATCTTGTTTTGGGAAATCAATTATCTCAACACTTGCTGTAATAATGTCGTTGATTCGTACAGGAGCTAAGAATCTCATGCTCTGTGATAAATAGATGGTCCCATTTCCAGGTAGTTTTTGACCAATTACTGCCGATATCAAACTTCCCACATGAAATCCATGTGCAATTCTCCCTTTAAAAATAGAATTTTTTGCATAAACTTCGTCCAAATGAATTGGATTATCATCGCCCGAGATCACTGCGAAGTGTTCTATTTCAACTTCAGTTATTTTTTTTTGGATAGATGCACTATCCCCAATTTTTAGTTTTCTAATCAGATCGATAGTATTAACCTCCCTCTATACAAAACAATATTCTTACAAAAATCCACATTCATATTGCGCGTTATCCACACGTGACACTTTCTGCCACCGAACAAGCAAAATATTTTTTATCTGATTTTTTGAATACACATGCTTCTTTTCCTCTTCAATCTAAATCGGATAAACAGTCAATTCTTTCTTGCTATAATAATCAATGAAGGCTGAAATGGCTTTTAAATGGTCTCGATGTATAAATTCTAATTCCCCATTTTCTTATATAATCTCTAAAATCGTCTGTCTCCTCATCCTCTTTCCCTTCGTATTCGAAAGTTTCAACATTGAAGGAGAATTCGTTTATAAATAGATAAGGATAGTCAAAAGCGATTTTGGGCTTTATTTGATGATACTTTGCTATCTCAGAATATTTTTCCAGTAGGCTTAAAACTCTTTGAATTCGTTGATCCTCTGTTAGAGGCTCAATCTCCCTTATTAACTTTGCAGGAGAACCTGCATAAATTCCTTTTTCCCTTAATGATTTAGAGACAACAGATTGAGCACCAACAACAATTTCGTCAGCAATTGAAACACCCATCATGACTAGACTTCTATACCCTATGATAACACCATTCCCAATTTTTACTCCTAATGCTGAAGCTGGATACCCTTCCAAAACGGATAGCCAGTATCCATGTGTCAAAATTGAAACTTCTGGGGATAGACCTACATCATTTCCAATTTCAACTGGTTCACATACATTTATAAAATTATTGTGTATGGTACATCTATTGCCAATTTTTAAATTCGCATTCGGATGAAAGCGACCTCCTCCACCGATTCTTAGACCTGAACTATTAAACAAATGCTCCCCAATAATCACATTATTCCCACTTATTTGGGTGTTGTCTCCTAATCGGCTATGATCTCCAAGCTGGAATATTCCTTTTACAGTAATATTAATATTTTTTCCCAGACTGGTTGAATTACCAATGTTGATTTGGTCAGCTATTATCTTTACGTTGTCTTTATTGTTCAGATACTCCATTTATAGTCTCCTACTTAGAATAACCCACCATTGATATCAATTGATGCACCGTTGATATACTCTGTATTAATGAGAAAATTCACTGCGCTGAAAATGTTTTCTGGTGTCCCAAATGCCCCTGAAGGGATAAGTGATTTTATTGATTTTTGGTGATTTTCTGGAACATCTTTGATCATACCAATATCAAAATATCCCAAATTTAAATTGTTAATTGTAATTCCGTTTTTCGCATTTTCAACCGCAATGCTTTTAGTAAGACCCCATAACCCTGATTTAGACGCTGCATACGCACTTGTCCCCTGAACACCTTTTTGGGCCACAATAGAAGAAAAATTAATAATTCTCCCATACCCTTTTTCTCTCATTATCGGTAAGAGCGATCTAATTACATTAAAAGAGCCGACTAGGTTCACTTTAACTACATTTTCCCAATCTTCGATTGCGGCTTTATGTGCAAATGAGTTATAATTAGAACCTGCACAGTTAATTAGAACAATGTGATCCATTTTATTAATTAACTGATTAATCCATGCTTCGACATTTGAATAATCGGTCACATCGACTTTTGTCATTCTAAGACCAGTGTCTTCCTTTGGAACAGTAGAGTGGTATGTTCCATAAACTTTTTTGTCCATTTCTGTGAATTTCTCAAATAAATACTTGCCGATACCCTTTGATGCCCCTGTTATCATTATCATAAATCTATCCTCTTTGATGAGCTAAACCCACTTTATTACTGACGCGCCCCAAGTCCATCCGGCACCGATTGCTGTAAAAAGGATGATATCACCACTCTTGATATCTCCAGCTTTATTCACCTCATCAAGCAAGATCGGTATTGTGCCCCCAGAAGTATTTGCGTATTTATCCATGTTTGTTTTGACTTTTTTGAATGGATAGTCAAGAATTCTGGCCATTTCTTTCAATATACGTATACTTGGTTGATGTGGTATTATCATATCAATATCGCTCATTTTTAAGCCTGTGTCACTAAGTACCTGGCGGATAGCCTTTGGTAGGAGTGTTGTGGCAGATTTAAACACCTCCTTGCCGTTCATTTGAAAATAGTGTTCTCTGTTATTTATTGTTTCTTTACTAGCTGGCTTTTCTGAGCCACCGGCTGGAACTGTGAAATTATCCTTACCTCTTCCATCTGAATATAGGCGTGAAGCCAAAAAACCTTCGTCATTATTCGCATGCGATAAAACTGCTGCACCAGCACCATCACCAAAAAAGACACTATCTCTTTTTGTCCAGTCAGTAATTTTGGAAAATGTATCAGCACCTATCACCAAGACATTATCATAAACGTGGGCTGAGATATATTGTGATGCCACGGACATCCCAAAAAGAAAACCTGAGCAAACCGCAGATATATCAAAAGCTACTGCATTGTATGCTCCCATTTTGTCCTGTACAAAACAAGCTGTAGATGGTGCAATTCTATCAGGAGTTGAGGTTGCTACGATAATTAGATCTATATCTTCCTTTTCTAGTCCAGCGCTTTGTAAAGCTCTTTGTCCAGCCCGCGAGGCAAGATCACTTGTAGCTTGATCTTCTCGAGCAATTCTTCTCTCTTTAATTCCTAATATTTCCTCTATCCATATATCATTTGTTTCAACAATCGTTGACAAATATTTATTTGTGTAGACTTTCTCCGGCACATAAGAGCCTGTTCCTATTATCTTCACATTTCGCAGTATCTGATTCATTATAATCCATGATTTATAGGGGTTTGATTAAGCTGTTTGAAATTGATCAATTAATAATCCATCGTATCACTTCAAAAACTTCTGCTCGTACCTGTCCAACTTGGATACCTCTGGTGGTCGCAAGGCTACGGACGAATTCTTCTGATGCATAATTTTTTTGCTTTTGAGATTGGTAACAATTAAGGGCATTCAGTTTTTGTTGCAAATGCCGTTGTTCAAAAGTGATAAAACATTGTGTGGAAATATTTATGTTATTCCATGGAATTTCATATCCCAAAATAGAGGTCTTCTTAAATGCTCTTAATCCTTCCATTGCTATCGTACTATGATCTTGATGTAAGTCTTGCAAGCAAGGCATAAATACCAAGTCCGGTTTCAAGCGACTATTTAATTTAACCAAATCTTCAAGTATCTCTTGTCGGTGATAAGCAAAATGTCGGACTTTATATTTATACAGCAACAAATTGGATTCTTTAATCCCTAATTCTTTTGTAGCGGCCTTTACCTCAAACTCTAATATATCCTTTGGAAAAGGGTCTGGGACAGATTCCTCCGCGAGAGTAAAGGCAGCATAAAATACATTTGAACCTTCATCAATAAATTTTGCTATACTTGCACCACAGCCAAACTCACCATCATCAGTGTGTGGTGAAAGAATTAGAATATTTTTAAACATATTTAGCTTCCAAATTAATTGTTTTCCAGGTACTTATTTATGAGATTAATAATTTTTATTGCGGCATAACCATCACCATAGTGATTATTATGGGTCTCGGGCGGTTTAAAATTATATATGGCATCAATAATGGCATCTCTCTGAGGTTTGACCAAGATATTCCATCCATCTTCAACAGTTTCTATCCAAGAGGTCGAGTCATAAACAGTTATGCAGGGTTTTTGTAACATATATGCTTCTTTTTGTACCCCACCAGAGTCAGTGATTATCCGGTTTGCATTATTCAATAAGGTTAGAAAATCAAAATAGTTTAATGGCTCTATTATTCTTAATCTAGTGTTTTCTATATCAGGTAACTGAATTTTCTTTATTTCCTTCAGGGTCCTTGGGTGTAAAGGAACAATTACTTCCTTTCCGCAATCCCTGAGTGCTGAAAATATATTGGCTAAATTAGATGCATTATCAGTGTTTTCAGGACGGTGTATTGTTGCGACTATATATTCTTGTTGATTAAGGTGTAAATCCGATAGAATGGTGGATTGACTTTCAGCAATAGGTAAATTTGATAGCAAACTATCATACATAACGTCCCCCGTTAAGTACACATTATTGACTATCCCTTCCATTTTCAGATTCTGAACAGCTGTCACAGTGGGCGCAAAATTAATAGACGCTAAATGATTTGAGACGACCCTATTAACTTCCTCTGGAATAGTCATGTCAAAATTTCTTAGACCCGACTCAACATGGCCAATGGGAATATGGAGCTTAATAGCAGCGAGTGAGGCACTAATGGTTGAATTGGTATCTCCGTAAATCAGCACAAAATCTGGTGCTGATTTGATAAGAATTTTCTCTATTTCAATCATCATGTGTCCGGTTTGAAAAGCGTGCGTCCCAGATCCTATTTCCAGGTTGTAGTCAGGCTGTGGGATACTCAATTGCTCAAAGAATACTTTAGACAAATTATCATCATAATGCTGCCCAGTGTGGATAACTATCTCATTATGATATTTCCTAATTTCTTTGGATAATACCGCCATTTTTACAAATTGGGGGCGCGCTCCAATGATTGTTACAATATTCAAATTTTATTTCATCCTTATCAATTAAGAGTTACTTCGAATTATATCCATTCATGAAGGGTTTTAAAGTGGGAGTTGAATGATATTTGAAAATAACTATGATTGGCTTAAGAAGCATGTGAATTAGCCTCATTCATATTTTACAGAATAATACCACTTTGATTTGATAATTGATTTTCTACGAGTTCTTTAATTCTTTCAATATCACTCTCTGAAGATAATTCCTTCGCATATTTATGCGATTGATTTTTACAATACATTATTCTTTTTTTAGTGAGTTTTGAAATTGTGACCGACATTGACTTCGGTGAGTAATCGGGTGAGATAACACCAATATCATATCTTGAGACAATTTTTCCCATCTCTGCAGAAGGGCCTATGGCAACTGCTAATCTGGCTTGGATAAATTCAAATATTTTATTCGGCAACGCGTATTTTGCACTAAGGCAGAATGGTTTCAGGATATATATCCCAATATCATACTTATTAATAGTTTGGATAATCTCTTCATATGGTACCGGTTCAACAATTCTTACATTTGCATATTTACGGGCTTTTTTTTCAATTTTCCTGAAATACTTTGTGTTCAATCGTTTATCGAGCATTAAATCCAGTGTATATTTATTCCCCAGATACTTCATTGTCTCGATCATCAGTTCTAGCTCTCTGCCGGGATGAGCAAATCCATGATGGATTAATTTTATTCTCCCGTTGACTGGCTGAGGAGATATATTATAAAATTTTGCTGAGTTACTTATAACAAGTGACGTAACACCATATTTTTCAAAATACAGATTTGAAATACCTTCACTTACAGAAATCATGGCATTCACTTGCTTAAGGTAGTTTTTACATAAATAAGTAAAATATCCTTTTAAAAATAATCTCCAAACAAAAGAGCTATCGGCATCAGGAGCATACTCGTGAGCATCAAGAATTACTTTGGATCCTTTTGCTATTTTTAAAGCTAAGGGTAATAGTTCTTCATTGTGGGCAATAATAATATCATAGTGGTTACTCTTAAGTATTGCCACCATGCTTAATTTATTTTTATCCCAATAATACTGCTCATATAGTCGGAGTTTGAGAAGTGGCAGCCTGATTATTTGTTCAAATATTTTTAATTTCTTATAAGCATAGAAGTGCTTTTCATAACCTGATGGAACTATGCCAATTGTACTTATTTCTAGCGATTCCTTCATTGCTTTTATTTGTTTCATTACGCGAGGACTTTTAACAAGCGGTTTTTTAGTTACGATGAGCATTTTTTTCATTAGGTGACCGACTTCCCCGATTTGTTGCAAAGTGTGATAATTTCATTTGCCCATGTCTGCCAACTATAATTCTCCTTAGCCCAGTTAGCGATATCCTCTCTTTTCCAGCTATGCTTCACAGCTCTTGTTATGATTTTAATTAAGTCCTCATCAGATTCACTCTTAAATGTAAATCCATTGAAGCCGTTTCTTATTAAGCCTCCTAAACCACCCACATTGGACCCAATTACGGGAATTCCTGTAGCCATGCATTCCAGGGCCGCGATACCAAAACTTTCTGACCTACTTGGCATGCAAAACAAATCAGCCTTATCTAGATATTGTTTTATTTGCTCCTGTGATATTTGACCAAGAAATAACACGCGGTCATCAATCCCAAGCTCCTTTGTATATTCCATATATTGGTTCTTTAATTTGCCATCGCCAATTAGAGTTAGAGTAAAATTATTCCCTAACTGTGTAAAGCTTTTGAGCAAAATATCATGTCCTTTTATATACTCCAAATGCCCAACGCTGATAATATTTATAATCGACTTGGGCGTTATTTTCGATTTTTTAGAATAGAAAAATATATCATCTCGATAGCCATTGTTGATCACCGTCGACGTTTTAATATTGTACGCTCTAAGCACTTCCGCCTGAAAATTTTTAGAAACAAAGACAGATTTGTCTGCAAAATTGTTCACTAATTTCACAATATGAGCAACACCCCTATATTTAAGTGGAGCGAGCAAGATATCGCTTCCTTCTAGAATCGAAATAACGGGGATATTATGGTGTTGTTTAAATCTTCTAGCATAAGCTGCACAAGGGTTTAAGCCTGATGTGACAATTGCATCTACTTTATATTGATTTATTATATTATTAATCTTTTTGCCATTAAAGAAATAAAGAATATCTGAGTCGTTTTTCCATAGGATTTTATATGGCAGCGATAATCTTTTAACTCTTACGACCACTATTCCAAACAAACTATCGTAAGCCGGCAACCTTACTACTTTGATTATGTGCTTGACAATACGGATAATTTTGGGAGATGGGAATAGGTACTTTGAAGGTGGTGTATAACTAACTGGCACAACAACAATGACATTATGCCCCAAATTTTTTAAAGCCTCGACTCGATCAATATTAAATACACCCTTGTGGGGGTTATCTCTGTCAGGGTAAAGGCTGGAAAAAAACAGGATATTCATAAATTTAATTATCTAATAGACAAAATATCACACCGGTCAAAGGTGTGATATTATATTTCTGATCGTAATTTTGGGAGAATAATTGGATTTAACAAACTCCTGTAATATTGAAGAAGTACTTTCTCTCAAACTATCATCATTTAAATATTTTTTCGCGATAGATTCAGCTAATAAATAGTTTCTTATCGACGGAATCTCTACTCCCTTGAATACGATGTCTAAATCATCTCTGTATTCGACAATTGGCAATATTCCTGAAGCAATGCAGTCGAATATTCTTATATGCAATCCATTTAATAATCCTGGATTAGCATCAACCGGATAGATCTTACAGCAATTTAAAATAGTGTTGAGTTCCCGATCACTCATTCGATTACGCCTAATTACGATATTATCTTCCAGCTCTGGAAAATGTTTTAACCACTTTGACCATGAAGGACCGTGTGTGAATATCTTTGTATCCAAGTGAGCAAATTGACTTAGAAACAAGGTTCGTTTATAGCCCCACGAGGATTTATAGTTTGTGCCAACGTATACTATGTCGCTAGAGTATTGATTAGTTTCTTCAATTGTTGGAGAATATATGTAATTTGAATTTTCATTATAACCAAGAATTGAGAATATTATATTTTTAGCCCCCAATAAAGATATTTGCTTATTCCAAAATGTATCCGGGCTAGCTATCAAATCTGCCTGAAGCAAAACCGCTAAATTGTAGTCATTGCCAGGTGAGTAGTATGGATTATCTCCGAGATAAAAGATTATTTTTGACTCCCGTTTCATTATTTTGATGGTTTCAGGACTAAATAATTCATGATTATATATTACTACAATATCAACTGACATTTCTCTGTTATATATTTCTAGATGTTTTTTGTTGACATCATTATAATAATGGAAGTCCAGTCGATCTCTGATAGTATTATTTAATTTTGAACTTCTTCGCTTTGCTCGTAGAAACCAACCAGGGTGATAATGTCGGTAATCAATGCTAATAACTTCGTGACCCAATTCTGTAAATCCATTGATTATTGAGCCTTTTAATGAATATATATCGGGGATAAATAATAATATTTTCATAATTCTCAGACTATCTTCTTTTGTCTTTTGATTTGCTCTTGACCTGCTTCTTTGTAGATCATATCTGAGAAAGAGAAAAAGAGAACCAATAACATTCCCGCTTGAAAGCCAACCTCATAACGAAATATTGATACGGACGTGCTATGAATGATGAACATTCCTAGATACCCAACAATAAAAACATACAAGCCTAATTTGAATGGGTTAGACACGGATAAGCTCCTATATCTTTTGTAAACTGAGACGATAAAGAAAATGCTGAAGTAAAGAAATATTATCAATCCAATGATGCCGCCATTCAATAGCATGGTGTGATGACCAACATGATAGTCCCTGAAATCGTTGTATGTATTTGAAAAACCGTATCCAAATATCGGACTTTCATATATCTTACGAAGTACTCTTTCACCGCGTACATCTAAACGAATGAGAGTACCATTGGCGGTAATATCTCCAGCTATAAGTGATTTTAATGAAGAAAGTCTCGTGAATGATTTCCCCGCTTGTAAGCTGATAATCGAAATATTTGCAAGAATAATTAATGGAATAGCAATACCCGCAATGACCTTTATATTTTTTTTAAACGATTTAAGTGCGAATAATATCATCATCAAGGAAACACTCAATATCCAACCTCGTGTTGCACTCAATAATACAGATATAAGTATAATTCCTATAATCGTATATAAATAATATCGTTTGAACTTATTATCTCTATCCTTGTTAATGGCGAAGTACAAAGCACCTATAAAACTGATTAATAATATGTTGCTTCCATAAATAATGCGGTTTACCTCACTCGCTACATCAACTATATCATCAGCGTACATATACGTATTACTGACTGCTATTTGAGTCTCTCCGAAGAGAAAAGCTACTTTACTGCCGGTAAAGAGGTCATACAGTTGAAATGAGAACATTACTATAACCAACGTGAACAATAGAGAAAATAGCTTATAGTAGTCTTCTTTCGTCGCAAGTAATTTTGGCATATAGTATAGCAACCCAAGAGGTAATATTTGCCTCATAATGTTGAGTAACTTTATGATTGAGACTCCATAAACAAAAGATAAGAGAGTCAAAAATATCATATAACTAAATAATAATTTAAATGGAGCGGATAGGAAATATCGATAATTTTTGTATTTGCCTTTATAGGCTTTAACTATTGTGGTAAGTATAAATAATTCATTGTACAATAAATATTTCGAAGATCCAGGAATTGTTAATGTCGGTAACGCATAATTAAGATTTTTAATGGAAAACAGGTACCCAGCATTACTGGTCAAAAATATGATGAGAGCAAACCAGAGAGGATTGTTCTTAGATCTGTAAAATAGTATTAAATATGATAGAAGTATGATATTACCAAAAACATGAGGCATGTAATATCTAACTATTATTGAAATAGAGATGAGTAGATATAGGGCAATAATATCATTAACTTTATATGACTTAAATGGATACATATTAATGATCAGGCAGAATTATCTTTCAATCGGATTTCCTTTATTAATTTATCAACCAATTTTTCCCAGTTCAATTTATCTACTGCAAACAAATGGGCAGTCTCAGCATATTTTCTTAGTTCATCCTGATTCCTTATTAAATGGGACATTGCTTTTTCAAGAGCAGATATATCATCACTATCTATAATTAATCCCATTTTATCCCTAATTATTTCCATTGGGGAAACATGATTCGTGGTGATGATTCCATTTTTAAAATACATTGCTTCGGAGAATACATTTGCCCAAGTTTCAAACCTGGATGGAAGGCAAAATATTTTTGCTCGATTATACAAGGCAAATAGTTCGTTCTTCTCAAGATGCCCATGGAATACTACTCTATTGATTAAATCCGGATATTTTTGAAAATAGTCATCAATATATTGTTTAAATGAATCAGCAACTGTTCCAGCCAAATGCAAATCCCAGCTAGTTGAAATAGAAATATTCCTGAACGCTTCCAACAAAATATCCGTCGATTTACTGTCTGTCCCCAAATTACTTACAGTGAGGAAGATATTCTCCTTTCTCTCGAATGGCCTGACATGGATACTGTCCTGCAGGTCAAGAGTATGACCATTGTGAAGGGTAATTGTTTTGTCCTTTAAAAACGAGTAGTTACTTTCATAGAAAGCCCGACTCTCTTCATCTTCGACACTCCAGAGATCCACACATCCAACGAATTTTCTTGTTAGCATATCATGTATTTTATGCTTTCTGCTTCTCAGAGATCGAATATTTGAATTATTTAACTGTTCTGCTCTACAAAATATATTTTCCCAAGAATACTTGCCGAAATACATGCAATTATCCATTTTTAAATAGACAAAACCATTAGGATTTATCAATTTGTACCAAAAAGCATAGTATATTGAATCCCATTTTAAATGAAAAATATTAAGAATAGTGACTTTTCGAGAATTTAAAATTAGATATACTATAAATCCCAGCCCAAACAAACGTGAGAACCAATTTTTGGATATTGTTTTTATGTTAATAGACTTAAGGGACTCACTGTAGTTAGCTTCATTATTGTAGCAAACAATGTTTGTCTCATATCCTCGCTTTGAAAATCTGTAGGGTAATTGACCAGGGTCCTTGTAGAGGTGCAGATTTCTATATGCAGGAAATACTGTTACAAACCGCCTTGGATTAATTTGCTTCTTTTTCATTCTAGCAGTGCAGCTCTATTTTCGGCCGGCAATAAGAATAATCATCTCTTGTTGGGCCTTTATTCTAAAAATAAATGCTAAGAATAAATATATTGCTGGTAGTAGCAGGATCTGCGAAACAAATAAATACCAATTACCTAATACAAAACTCATTAACACAAATTTATTAATAAATACCAGCAGCACTAACATTCCAATGATTGGAATTATTTCTATAATTTGTTTATATATTGGTATATTTATTATTTTATTCACTCGATAGGTAGATATAAGGTAAACAATAAAGGAACTTATTATCTGGCCACCAATTAAGGCTTTAATCCCATATTTAAATGCTATAAATATACTTAACAATAGTAAAACTTTCTTCATAATATCTATTCGCAATGAAATATCACTGCGACCAAGCGCATTAAAAACATTTTGATTCAGCATGTATAACGGAAAGAAAAACCCTTCGATATAAAATATCCGAATATACGGAACTATTGGAAGCCACTTGTCTGTAAGGATTAAATGAACAAACAATTCAGCAGAAATGATAAGGATGGTAGTAAATGGGAATAAGACATATACTAGAAGACGAAAAGTCTTAAGATAGTTCTTTTTAAACCTTTCTTTTTCATCATTTATCAAGGAGAACATGGAGAATGTAACCCGCCCATAAGCTATAGTCACTCTCCTTATGAAAATATCATAAAATCGACTTGCATAGGTGTAAAAACCAAGTCCAGAGGCAGAATAGTACTCCCCGATTAAAGGATAATATATTTTAGTGAATATGACATCACTCATCCCCTGGAGAAATATTTTATAGCCATAGCTATAAAGTGATTTGAATGATTTACCATTAAATATTAAACTTGGAGTCCATTTTGTAAATGACCAAAAGCCGACTACTCGAAGTGTGCTACCTCCTAATGTCATGAAAACTAAAGACCATACACCAAAGTCTTTATACGAGAGGATTACTCCAATTATACCTGAACCAACCGCGGCGGTGATATTTACCAATGATTGTTTTTTGAAGTTAAGCTCTTTTGTTAATATTGTTACTTGGATTAACCAAAGAGAGCTAAGGATTATGTTTAATCCCGATATTCTGATGACATTCTTTATAATGGGATTGTCATAGAATTCAGAGATTTTTCCTGAGAATGTAAATAGAAGAAAATAAAATAATAGTGCGACAATTATATTGAACCAAAATATGGTGGAATAATCTTTGTTATCTGCGTTCTTTTTTTGGATCAGAGCCATAGCAAATCCACTCTCAGTTAGCATGCTTCCAATAGCTGTGAAGATGACCACCATACCAATAACACCATAATCACTTGGTGATAAAGCGCGAGCAATTGCAATACTAAATCCAAATTTAATGACGTATATGCCAAAGGAATCGAAAAAGCTCCAAAATATTCCTTTCATCGTTTTTTGTTTCAAACTTACAGGCATATATTTTCACCGATGTATTCTATTAAGGATTTATTTAATCCTCTAACTATCCTTACAATTATTTGCGACTCAAGGAAAGCCTTTTCATATATTTTGCCATATGATTATTTGGCAAACACAGTTTGTAATTTAATTGTTTTAAACTTTATATTGATTTGACATTTTTGCAGGTTTATAAATTGATAATCCAAATAATATATACTCACAATATTTTAAAATGAGATAGAACACAGATTTCCATAACCTCTTTCCAAATAATGTTGCAGGATAATATTTAATTGATTGAAGAAAATATCTCATACTTAAAGTAATGTCCCCACTAATAATTAAAATTCTTGATATTCGTAAGGAAGCAGAAGATGATTTCTTTTTCAATATTTTAATAATCTTTGCTCTGATAATTATGCGATCCTCGTAACTAGGTATAATTTCAATTTGCTTATTAAATGAATTTATCACTTCAATATATTTATTTTTAAAGTCAGAATACTCCGCTTGATTAGAGTGTATTCTTCGCTTTACTAAGGAATCACCAATAATTGCAATTGGATATTTAGTTAAAACACTTGGCCAGTATAATTCATCTGTCGCCATAATATTCTCCTCAAAATAGCCGACATGTTTAATCTTCTTCATATTAAACATAACTGTGGAACAAGCTATGTATGATAATGTGTCTAGTATAAACTCATAAATTTCTCCAACATTATATACTCTCGACCTAAGTGACTTATTCTCTTTTTTTAAAACACCATTTTCATCTACTATATCTTCATGGCCACCAACCAATGAGACGGATGGATGTTCTTGAAAAAATTGAATATGTTTCTCAACGGCATTTGAAATTAATATATCATCAGCATGCAGTAGTAAAACAAACTCCGTCCTCGCTGAGTCGAGGCATTTATTCCAATTTCGTTGGTAGCCTAGATTGTTAACATTCCTAATTAGCTCTAAATTCGAATCTGGGTGGCTTTTCTGCATATTCTTTACTTTTGGAACCGTCTCATCATTCGAACAGTCATCGATAACAATTATATTATCAACTGGATATGATTGATTTATTATACTTAGGATTGCTTCTTCAATATAGGTTTCCGAATTGAATGAGGGTACTGCAATCGTGATTGTTGGTTTCAATGAGAATTCTTTTTCATTTCCAGAAAATCTTTTTTCAACATTGCCATAAGTATATAGTCCCAATACCTACCAGATCTATAGATATATTCTGGGTATTTACCAGCATATTTGAAACCAATATTTTCATACAATTTTCTCCCTGTTTCATTGAAATCGCAAAAACGCAGATACACAAGATGCATGTTTTTATGTAAAAATAGATAATCCAGAATCATTCTGTAACATTTTGTCGCGTATCCTTTCCTCCTGAGATTTGGACTGATGTCAATTCCAATCTCACAATGTCTGTTGTCCGAGTGGATATCTTGTAACCTGAAGGAGCCAATTAATTCTTCCTTAGAATCAAATCTAACCAGCACATATCGTTTATAATTATTTTTTCCGGTTAGAGATTCCCACCATTTCTTTTGTTCACGAGAATTATCCATGTCCAGTGTTGCTAGCTGAAGTATTGTGGACTGGTCATTTCTAATTTCTCGAAGAAAATCTAAATCCTTTTCTTCTATTGGTCGAAACCCAACGTCTTCATATTTATACATAATTTGCTCTCAAATATTTTCTATGGTTTCGGCAGCATTACTTTTTTGACAGCATCTACTACCAATTCACGTTCTTTAATAGTCAGGGAAGGATAAATAGGGAGTCTCAATAAGCGTCCAAAAAACGCCATAGATCCGGGCATATCCTCATCTGTTGCCAAATCACGATAATAACTATTTCGATGCAGAGGTGTATAATGGACATTTGTCATAACCCCTTCTGCTCTAAGAGCATCTAATATCCAGTATTTACTCTCAGGTGGTACAAGGATTCCAAATAAGTGCCAGTTGTGTGCAGCGCCTTCAGTTATTCTCATAAAATCAAGGCCATCAATTCCCTGGAGTTCTTTTTTATAGAATTCTGCGATCTCTTTCCTTCTCTGATTCATTTTATCTAATTTTCGAAGTTGCGTAATTCCCATTGCCCCATTGATATTGGATTGAACATAAGACATTCCAATGTCGACATATTCGTAATACCCTCGAGTCTGGTTATCAGTGAGAAAGGAATATTTATCCGTTCCTTTTTCTCTGAGTATTTTTACACGTTCAGCGATTGCATCATCATTTGTCACCAACGCTCCACCTTCACCCGTTGTGAGATTTTTGGTACCATGAAAGCTGAATGTGTATACGTCCGCAAGGCCCCCAACTTTTTTCCCATAGTACTCTGACCCTATTGATTGGGCTGTATCGTGGACAACATATAAATTATGCTTTTTCGCGATAGCATTGATTTCATTCATGTCAGCCGGGATGCCTCCATAGTCAACTGGAACAATGGCTACCGTATTTTGAGTAATGGCATCCTCAATCTTGCTGACATCGATACTGCCATTATCGGAATAGACGTCTACTAGTTTAATTTTTAAGCTATTATACAATGCACCTAGAGCAGTAGAGGTATATGTAAAATTTGGTACTATGACTTCTGAACCTGGGGCAAAATCTTTTACTCTAAATGCCAGTTCCAGAGCGGATGTCGCTGAATTAACAAAAAGAGCATGTTTTACACCCAGGTACTTGGCCAGCTCTTTCTCAAACTTACGACATTCAGGTCCATCCCCTGAGATAAAGGTTGATTTAATTACATCCACCACGCTTTGCAGATCATCATCACCAAGAAAAGGTAAATGGATCAAGATTGGATCTCTGCTAACCGGCTCCCCACCATTAATTGCTAATTTCTTATTTGCTTTATCTATCATAACCGTAAGACCTAACTGTCTCTTTTTTGAAGTATAGGGTTTTCACATGGCCATTCTATACCAAATTTTTTATCATTCCACAAGAAAGTCATTTGCTCCTCAGCGTCAACGTATTCCCCATCATAAGCAAGCTTATAATGGAATACTGCCTTTTCCGATTTTACATAGTATCCGTTGACAAAATTGGGTGGTATCAACACTTGGACATACTCATCTGCCTTCAGGGTAAATGAATCCCATTTCATATAAGTTGGTGAATTTGGTCTCATGTCAACAACAACTTCATAAATTTCACCATAAACGCAGGAAACCAATTTCCACGTTTTATTGTCACCGTGTAACCCTCTTAGCACATTATTATGTGAAAGAGCAAACTTATCATGCTTAAATTCTAGCTGTTTTGATAAATGCTTTTCATACAAGTCTTGGTTAAAGCTAGAATAGATATTTCCTCTTGCATCCCAAAACATGGATGGTGTGATAATTATTACGTCTCGAATGATACTAGATTGCTGAATTTTAAATTCTTTATATGACATGGATAATACTCACAGAATGTCCTCAATTTGAGGCTGGACTGCAAATCCTCCCTGTTTTAAATATGCATCTTTTTTCATGAGCTCAATATCACTATCCATCATCTCATTAACAAGCATATCCAGATTATATGTTGGCTTCCAACCTAAAACCGTTCTAGCTTTTGTTGCATCTCCGACGAGCAATTCTACCTCTGTAGGTCTATAATAATATGGGTCAATCTTTAATATTGTCATCCCCTTCTTGAGATGTTCACTACTCTTGCCAATTCTCTCTGATAGTTTTCCGTAATCGATACCACTTATGAGTCCCTTTTCATCCACACCGCTTCCTCGGTATTCGATCTCTATCCCCGCGTATAAAAATGCCTTAGACACAAAATCTCTCACCGATGTCGCTATACCCGTTGCGATAACATAATCATCCGGCTTTTCCTGCTGTAAAATCAGATACATTGCATTAACAAAGTCTACAGCGTGCCCCCAATCTCTTTTTGCATCCATATTTCCCAGAAAAAGTGTGTGCTGAAACCCCAAGGCAATATTTGCCACTGCTCTTGTGATCTTCCTCGTCACGAAGGTTTCACCCCTCAGGGGAGATTCGTGGTTAAATAGTATTCCATTACTTGCATGCATCCCATAGGCTTCTCTGTAATTAACGGTAATCCAATAGGCGTACAGTTTTGCAACACCATAGGGACTTCTTGGATAAAATGGTGTAGATTCATTTTGTGGTATTTCTTTTACCTTCCCAAACAATTCTGAAGTAGATGCCTGATAGATTTTTGTTTTATTATCCAGACCCAATAGTCTAACTGCCTCAAGAATCCTTAGCATTCCTATTCCATCAGCATTGGCAGTGTATTCTGGGGTATCGAAACTAACTTTCACATGTGACATGGCAGCCAAATTATAAATTTCGTCCGGTTCGATTTCCTTTATTAGCCGGATCAAATTGCTTGAATCCGTTAAATCGGTATAGGCATAGAAAAACTTGGACTCCTCTTCTCTATCCTTGTTAAACAAATGGTCTATTCTTCCAGTATTGAACATTGAACTTCTTCTTTTTAACCCATAAACTATATATCCCTTTTTTAGCAATAACGCCGCTAAATACGCTCCATCCTGACCGGTTACACCGGTAATAAGAGCTGTCTTTTTTTCTTGCATCGTTGTGATTTCCCAGGATTATTTATTATAGTTTATATATGGTTGAGTTTTAGGAATTTTTTCTTGCTTTGATGAAAATAAACCCAGAGACGCCGATTCTATTTTTTTCACTGTCTCAATGGAGCATACTTCAAGCAAAACTGAGTAAGACCCAACTATTGAGAACTATCAAGTATCATCAGAGTGGAAATAATTGTAGTTTTGGTAATAGTAGTAATATGACCCATACGAATTTTTACTTGTGACTGAATTCAAGACAACCCCTAATAGAGGTACATTAATAGATTTCAATGAGCTCACGGTACGCTCAAAGCTGTGCCGGTCAGTTTTTCCGGAATGAGCTACCAATATCAAGCCATCAATTTCACGAGAAATGATTGTGGCATCCGTTACGGCAACCATTGGCGGAGAATCCAGAAGAATAATATCCCAATCTTTTTCTAGAAAATCAACCAGCTTAGACATTTTTTCAGATCCTAGTAATTCTGAAGGATTAGGAGGGTTTATTCCCGAAGTACAGAGATACAAATTTTTAATCTCAGTTGTTTTTACTAAATCATTAAAATTCTGGGACCCTCCAGAGAGGTAATCAGTGAGCCCGGGACTCTTTTCCAGGCCAAAAACATGATGGAGTACAGGGCTTCTCAAATCAGCATCAATAAGCAGGGTCTTTTTGCCCATGTTGGCAAAGGTGATAGCTAGATTACAAGTAGTTGTGGTTTTTCCCTCTCCGGGACCAGGGCTAGAAATTATAAAACTTTTAAGTGGTTTATCCGGAGAAGAATAAAGAATGCTGGTTCTTAAACTGCGATAAGCCTCAGAAATGGGGGATCTAGGATCTTCCTTTGTGATGATTCGCCTTTGGATGGTCTGCACCTCCCTCATCCATGGAATCGAAGTACCTCTTTTCTTTTTTCCTGAATTGCTCTCACCCAATGCCGGGATTATTCCTAAAACATTTAGATGCCTTCTTTCAATATCCTCCACAGTCTTGACTGTATTGTCCAAATATTCCAATAGAACGGCTAATCCTATGCCAAGGCTACCACCAAGAAGAAGCCCTAGCAACATATTCTGTTTTGCATTTGGCTTTGATCTGCGTTCGGGTGGTAATGCTGAATCTAGAATGCGTACTTTTCCAAGTTGCGAAGCTTGTGAAATTTTGGCTTCCTCTAATTTTTGACGCATGAGCAGATAGGTCTCCGCCAAGACTGTCCTATCTCTTTCTAACCGAGCATATTCCAGGGATTTTTCAGGTAAGCGGTTCAGCTGTGCGCTGTATTGGGCAACGAGTTTTTTATATTCGTTTGCTCGAAATTGAATGGAGGCAATCGACCCTTCAAATGCCAGAACAGTATCCACCATTGCCTGTCTGAATTTCAAGGGATCAGAAACAGCCATGCCTCTGGAAATAAGATCTTTCGTTTGGCTAGCTAGTTGCTCCTTGAGTTTTGCGATCTTTGCGCGACCCGAGCGGACCATTTCATGCTCTTCCCCGTAAAGACTTGCATTTCTTACCATATCCGACTCGGTAGTGGCTATCTCTGACCGAAGTGCATACACACGTGTATTAATGGAATTTAGTAGATTTGATGAAAGGGTTTTCTCTTCTCTCGTCAGCTGCCCCTGAAAATATTTCTTGCGTTGTTTAGCAATATTTTCTTCAGCTATTAATCGATAATATTCCGTTTCAACGGATGTTAGTTCCTCTAAAATAAGCTTGCTGTTTTGATCTAATCCGTAGATTTGTTCCTTGGATTGGAAATCCTTAAGAGAATCCTCCGCTTTACTTAATTCAATTAACACTTTTGCGACCTGTTCCTCCAAGAATCCCCTAAGGTTGATTATTTCCCCTGCATGTAGTTCCATATCTTTAGATTGATATTTTGTAATCAGAGTATTCACTAGTAACGCGGATTCTTCCGGATCAACGCTTGTGACTGAGATATTCAATGCATTCGTATTCTTTTGGTTGGAAATCTCTAAATTTCCCCGAATATCTTTAACCGCTTGATAAAATAGGGAATCTGGAATAGGACCTGAATATTTTGCTAATCGATTTTTTTCCTGAAATCCGAAGTTAATAACTTGATGGATAACTTTCCGCATTCCCTGTGGTTCATAAATTCTAGTTCCAAAAAGATGTAAGTTGTTTCGATGAGAAGATGCCCACAAATCATTTACAACCTGTTCAGCCATAGACCTAGATCTTAAAATTTCAATTTCATTATTTAATTGGTTTCGATCTTCCCCAAATCCCATATCGAATACATTCATTCCTTTGGAAGGCTCCTCGATCATAATGATCGCTGAAGCTGTGTAGATTGGTGGGACCCAAAGGGTGTATAAAGCTGAAATTAAAACCGCGATGAAAGCTGAAATAAAAATGAGTACCCAATTACGCCGAAAGATAAAATATATGTCTTTTAGCGAAAGTTCTGAGTCCTCATAATATTCAGGAGTAGAGTTTTGCTGTGCCTTAATTTCAGTCATTTTTTATTATTTAGATTTCCTTTTTCCCATTGCTATACAAGCACATAATCTATCAAAGTCTCTTCAGCGTTGAGTTTTTCGCTGGCCTCATTTTAGAAATGAATTTATTTTTAGTCATATTGCAATAAGGTTTAAAACTATCTATTAGACCAGACTTGAATCTGGAAATACAAATTTAAGATAGTTAATAATGTCGTTGCTACACCTATATGTGAAAGGACATAGTTTGGTAATGTCTGCTCAATAATTATGGTATCATTGGGTTTGACCTGAATAAAATCACTGCGGTCGCCAGATTTTAAGAATTTTTGCATATCCACTACATATACCAACTGCCCATTTTCATCTGGCTCTGCCCGGTAAAGCCGAACTTTCTTCATATTTGCGCCTGTTTTGGGACCACCGGTCATGGACAATAAGGATGCCAGATCAATGCCATCGTACACTAAATGTGAGCCTGGTTCGTTAACATGACCCCAGACATTGACATACATACGGATAACACCAAACTGATCGGTAATGAATTTTTCGCCACTCCGGGGGTAGGTCTGTTGGGCGTAACGCTGGGGGACAGCGTTCTGCCCATAAAGCGCAGAGAAGGCAAGCATCATGATCAGTAGAATTATTAATTTGTGTTTCATCGCCCTACATATCCTCAACTTGTCTTATATCTATCCTCGTATTCATCTTGCGACCAAATCCAAATAAGTCCAGCTTTGCATCCCCGGATTTACGAAAATCCTCAGTACTTTTACGCAACATTGAAGATAAGATAAGTGCAGACGGAAAAAAAGTGCTGGTTTAATGGATTCATCCGACAACAATTCTCATTAGTGATGCGTACATACTATTGCAGATTTTCATAATACCACTGACAGGCAATTTCTAAACCCCTGGAGATATCATATTCAGGCTGATAATCCAAAACTTGCACTGCTTTGTCAATGGAAGCCATACTGTGGGGAATATCGCCCATTCGTTTGGGACCAATCACAGCTTCAATGTCTGCAATCTTTGGATCGAATTTAGCTAGTTCCGCCCTGAGAGCTTCAAAAAGCTCTGTAAGTGTGGTACTGGACCCATAGGCCACATTGAAGACATCCATCACTGTCTCCGGTACTTCAACCTCGATATTTTCTTTCGATTTCAGGGCCTCATAATATGTCTTGAGATTTTCAAGAATCTTGGCGTTAGGTGTAGTGGCGGCCAGCTCATTGGCCTGTATGACATTATCAATATAGGTAAAATCTCGTGAATAATTGCCATCCCCATTGATGATGGGTGATTCATGAGCCATCAGTTTCTTTACCCAGAGCGGGATCACCGCTGCATAGGCGCCATTGGGATCCTGGCGTCGGCCAAAGACATTGAAATAGCGCAGACCAATGGTTTCCAGGCCATACAGCTCACTATACACCTTGGCAAAGTATTCATTCACCACCTTGGTAATGGCATAGGGGCTCAAGGGTCGGCCAATGCGTTCTTCAATTTTAGGTAGCTCTTTGGAATCTCCATAAGTAGATGAACTGGCGGCATAGATAAAGCGTTTCACGCCTTCATCCCGGGCTGCTGTGAGCATATTCAGGAAGCCATCAATATTTACCGCATTGGTTGTTACCGGGTCCTTGATGGATCTGGGGACAGACCCCAGAGCGGCCTGGTGAAAGATATATTCACAATCCCGGGCAGCTATTTTACAGGTGTCAATATCCCGGATATCCCCTTCCAGCATTTGAAAATTGGGGTTCTCCAGGAACTCAGTGATATTTTTTCTGTGACCCGTACTCAGATCATCCAGACAGACCACTTCATTGTTATTCTTAAGGAAATATTCGATCAGATTGGAGCCGATAAATCCAGCTCCGCCGGTGACTAAAATTTTACTGTTCCTCAAGTGCTGCATTAAACCATTCCCATAATTATCATCTTTGAAAGTAATCCACAGAAGTGCGGAAAAAAGCCCTGCTTTTCGCAATCTGCATGTGTTGTGATATACTTCTCATTCTCAATATCTAACGATTACTGTGAGGTAATCCACCGAGCCCTTCGATACATTTCTTCGTTTCGCCTGCACTGAGTTTATCGAAGTGCTCAGAAACACTCCAGCCGACGCTCTTTGAGCTTTGGCTTGGCAGGCAGGATCGGCTTGGATTCGATCGCCGAGTGGCCGGTCTCTGAGTGATTGGGATAAAACGAGCGTTTCGATACATTTTTCGCAAGCTCAAAACACTCAACGACCGTGTATCTGTTCGGTCGCCGAGTGATCCTGAAAGGATCGTATCGAGGTGACATTTCCCGCTAACTCGAAACACTCCAGCCGACGCTCCTCCCGCCGCCGTTGGCGGGGTTCGAGCTTTGGCTTGGCAGGCAACGACCGTTTACATCTATCCGTGAAAATCTGTGTTGATCTGTGGCTAAGATAATGCATCAATGGGTTTGTACTCCGGGATGATATCAATGAGCTTTTGCTTCAGACTGCTCTGGTCAAAACTGGAGCAGATCTCTGCCAGCTCTAAAATATCAGATTCCAGCTCATTCCACTTGCCATAAACGGACAAATCATCCTTTAAAACCAGAATCTTGCCATGATCTGTTTTCGACAAATTTTCCCCATCAAAAGCCAGCTCTTCAAAGAGCTTTTCCCCTGGTCTCAAACCGATAAACTTAACAATGATATCCTTATCCGCTTCATAACCCGACATATTTATCAGATCATAAGCCATGTCCTTAATCTTGACAGGTTCTCCCATATCAAGCACATAAATTTTTCCCCGACCCTTTGGTAGCGAGCTGGCCTGTAAAATGAGCTGGGCAGCTTCCGGGATGGACATAAAATATCTGGTCATATCAGGATGGGTAACAGTGACAGGACCCCCGTTCTTGATCTGTTTTTCAAAAATTGGTATGACAGAGCCCGAACTCCCCAGTACATTCCCAAAACGAACCGCCATAAATGAGGTCTGGTCCAATCCATTCGCAGCCTGAACCATGATCTCTGTCAGTCTCTTGGTGGCACCCATGACATTGACTGGATTCACTGCCTTATCCGTGCTCACCAAAACAAAATTGTCTACTTGATGTTCTACAGCTGAATTGATCAGGTTCATGGTCCCAAGAATATTGGTATTGATGGCCTCCCAGGGGTGATCTTCCTGTAAAGGGACATGCTTATAGGCAGCAGCGTGGAGAATGACATGCGGTTTGTACTTCTCCAGTAAATTATCCAGGGTATTCCTATCACGCACGCTACCCAGGACAAACTTTGCATTGGGATTGAGATTCCGATCCGACATTTCCTGTTGGAGAGAGAACAGATTGAATCCACTGTTATCGAACAGAATCACCATTTCAGGCTTAAACTGACAGCACTGACGAGCAAGTTCAGAGCCAATAGATCCACCAGCCCCCGTAATCAGCACCCGCTTTGCTCTGATAAATTTTGTAATTGCAGCCGAATCTAAATGGACCTCCGGTCTATTTAATAGATCCACATAGGAGACCTCACGGATCATCTTGAGGTTCACATCGCCATCAATGATCTCAGAAAGATTTGGAACGGTTTTGTAGGCTTTCCCCGAGGCCCTACAGGCTTCAACGATGGCTCGCATTTGAGCACCCGTGGCTGACGGGGTCGTAATTAAAAGTTCATCGAACTGAAGATGAAAGCTTTCCAGATCTGCCACGCCACCAAACACCTTTTTTCCATGGAGGGTGGTCCCATGTTTACGTTCATTATCATCCAGGAAGCCAACGATCTGGTAGGGAGATTGGGGATCGTTGATGATCTCTCTGGCTATTTTTTCACCTGAGAACCCGGCACCGATGATTAAGAGCAGTGTTTTGCTTCTGCCCCTGGAAGCAAGTTGTTTCTGCCGGGCTCCCGGTGAAAAGTGGGAATAGTAGAGCCTCACGGCGATCCGATTCATGCTAATAAGAATTGTGGCCAAAATCAGATCAATGATGAGTAGGGATCTGGGAAAGCCCTCAAAACCTCTGAAAATTCCAATGATTATGATGATGTTCACAGAGGCCAGGATATTTGCCTTGATCACATTGCCAATATCCCAAAAGCTGGTAAATCTGTACATCCCCTTATACAGATTAAAGATCAAATAGGAGCCAAGCTTGGCTGTGAGGATAATGGGGAGCCAGGAGAGTAGTGAACCAGCTAATCCAATGTAGGGCAGGGTAAAATCAAAACGCAAAAGTACGGATCCGGCGAGACTAGCCACAATCGCCACCGTATCAGCCAGCAGGAAGGTTATTAATCGCCAGTTATTGCTAATGATTCGTTTCACTGATTATCTTTCTTGGGAGTCCATTATAATTTTTTCCACAGTCTGTTAAGATAGACGTTTTGAGCCGGTATATATAGAGGTTTCATATATTTTCAGTTGTTCTTTGCCGGGATTGTGAGGGCTTTGACCAGTCTTCGCTTTTCAAGCTACGCCCTGGCAGGGAGCCTCAGCCACCGTTTCGGCGACCGTCTTGGTCTTTCCGGACCCTGAGGCTCTCGAAGACCTTCTGAGGTCCATTCAAGGTACGCTGTTTTGATATATTCAGATGTTTCATTGAATTGCGGATCAGGGAAACCGATTTCCGGCGAAGTGGTATTTCGCCTAAATTGGTTTCAATTACTCTAGATGACATGTGATTGATACATGGTGATTTGTGTCTTTAAAAACCTGTTTGATTCACTATCTGTCCTGGCAGCGCGGAACGTGATACCGGAGTTCATTGAAAACAGGTTTTTTAAAGCGCCAAACGAAGATTAATTGCGAATACTGGAGACGTCTCAGAACTAACTTTTACCCTGAGGCCGGAAATAAGATGGGAATTGAGGAAATAATCCACTTTCAGCTGCGCCTCATAGCCCGTACTAATTGGTCGGCTGGGGAATGGTTCCGAGTTGTATCCAAAATTAGCACTATCGCCAATACCAGCGGGCCATTCATGAATATTACCTGCGCCTGATTCCACCCACCGCAGAGATAAATCTGTAAAAAGCTTTTCATAGAATAATTTGTAATACTTGATTCTTAAACCATGGGCATCCGGACCAAGCGGCGATCCAATAAAGGTTCCGTTTTCAATAAATCTTAATTCCGGATCAAAATAATTTCCGGTCCAGCGGTTTACTCTGACATACTCTCCATAGAACTCACCCCAGGAACTGGAATGACCCAGACCCAGCTTTAGCCCCAGCTTGGGTGGTGAGCCCTTATCCAGGGCATAGTCATCAATGAGAAATTCGCCCGCTATGGTATATGCCTTAAATTTTACCAGTCCATCAATATTCCAACTGACATTGGCATTATTCCCCCCGTTGACTTCCGTCTCATAGAAGAAGGATGCTGGCATGAGATACCTGAATTGTTGAGCGCCTAGATTTTTATATTTTACCAAGACCATTTCAGAAAAACCGAGTCGCCAATTTTCCTTTTCATAGGCGTAGCGGTGAAGACTGAGGAAGCGTTCATTACCATTCACAGCTTCAAGCGATTTCACCATCCAATCAAAGGAGATATTCCAGGCAGTGTGATGCCACCAGATATGTTCAGCCGGTGTGAACTCAGGATTGATGAAAATACTCTCTCCCGCAACAGAGCTAAATAGATTCCCTCTCCCCGCCAAAACATGACCCTCATCATAGATATAGCTGAGCAAAGAGTTTTGCAAATAGAGCGTCCAATCTCCAAAGGCTTGCGTATCACCTCCCCTATAGTGGGCGTCCTTGTCACCGTGAGAGTCAATCTCAAAATCATTCTGGATACTGATGCGCTCACTGAGACTAAGCTGAACTGTACCGAGAAATGTTTGTCTCAAGCCCTGTCGTTTATTGTTAGTGGCTAGATCTGCATTCAATCTGACAGAAATGGGAACAATCGGGGCCGTGTACCAGTGCTGGTAAAAGTCCTGGATACCCCTGAGATTTGATGTCATTTCCATGGAGGGCATCAAATATGAGTAGCGAATCTCATGACTCTGCAGTTCCTCCTGAAAGAGGTACTGGCGTAGGGGTGACTGACCGTGGAGGAAAACGTGCTCAGGTGCTTCTCCTGCGAGTAGAGTGCAGAGGGATGTGACGATTAAGGTCAATATTTTAAAATGTTTATTCATCATTATTGATATTGCTTATTACACCGAGCCCTTCGATACTCCAGCATTCTGCTGGAACTCAGGGATCGGTATCTGCCCGGTCACCGAGTATCCGGTCTCTGAGTGATTGTGATAAAACGAGCGTTTTATCACAATTGTATCGAAGAGATCGAGGTGTCCATTAGTCATAATGCCCACCTTGTTCACCCGAGGAGAGTATCGACGAAGCAATCTCGGATTTGAGATCGCCGCGGTCGCGTTGCTCCCTCGCGAAGACGTTCTGGGATCATCCGGCTAAACCCATCCTAGTCTTTGCGAGGAGAGTATCGACGAAGCAATCTCGAATTCATTTTCAAATACAAGGTCTGAGATTTATCCATCGAAGCCCACGGGCGCAGATGGATCGCTGCAGTCGTTCCTCCTTCGCGAAGACGATTCGGGTCTTCTCTTCTTTGGCTTTGCGCCTGCCAGGCCTTATAAAACGAGCGTTTCGATACATTTCTCGCTAGCTCGAAACACTCAACGATCGTGTACCTATTCGGTCGCCGAGTGTCCCGACATATAGGTCGGGATGTATCGAGGTGACAATTTGTTATCATTCTCAACTCAGCCATTCCTCTATGTTTCCCATCAACTCAGGGGCAAATTTCTCCATATAGTTCTTTTTCACCAGCTTACTGGCCTGTGCTGAAGAAATGATGGAGAGCAGGGTGATCAACACCAGCTGGAAATCGAGGAGAAAACTTTTTTGCGCCATATAGACATGTCCCAGGCTCAACTTGAGCTTCAATAATTCAGGATAATGCTCCACCCCACCCCTTTTCGTGAGAATCTCAGCTTCATTCCGGAAAAGTATGGATGAAAAATCAGTGAGACCCGGTTTTATCGTTGTAAGGAAGGAAAAATCCGATTCGCTGAAGAATTCCGCTACCTCTGGTCGTGGACCGACAAAACGCATATCTCCCTGTACAATATTCCACAATTGAGGGGTTTCATCAATTTTTATCGCCCTGAGAAATTGTCCCCAGGCTGTTATCCGGCTGTCCCCGGCGTCAGTGATCATACTGCCTCTACTCCCAAGAGACATGGATCGAAACTTGTACAGCTTAAAAGCCTGGAATTTAAAACCAATTCTCTCCTGGCTGAACAGTACGGGGAAACCCTGAAATGCAATTGAAGCCAGACTTATCAATATCAACAGTGGTGAGAGAATCAGAAGCAGCCCCAGCGCAATGAGTCGTGAGATCAGTCCCATTACTTTTTGAATTTGCTCCACAAAGAATTGAGCACTTGAATCACCCCTTGAATTTGCTCATCCGACATCCCGGGGTATAATGGCAGTGTGATCACGGATGCTGAGAGTCGCTCGGACACAGGAAAATCATTGGTTTTGTAACCATATTTTTGTTCATAGTAGGAATGCATGTGCACAGGGATATAGTGGACCGACGTCCCAATACCCTGTTCATTCAGCCTGCCAATCAGCGTGTTTCTATCGATCTTCCAACACTCTGGAAGCACCTGGACTACGTAAAGATGCCAGGCATGCACTTCACCCTGTGTATGTGAGGGCAAAATCAGCCCCGGCACAGCTGCAAACCCTGCTGCGTATGCATCCACGATCTCCAAACGGCGTTGATACCATGGCTCAAGATGGGACAATTGCTCCAGACCAAAAGCGGCAGCAATATCTGTCAGATTGTATTTGTAGCCCAATTCAGACACATCATAGGCCCATTTTCCACCGGTTTCAAAGCGTTTCCAACCATCCCTGGACATGCCATGGAGGGACAATTTCCGCACCTTTTCCGCCAGAGCGGAATCGTTGGTGGCCAAAGCGCCCCCCTCACCACCAGTGGTCATGTTTTTATTGGCATAGAATGAAAAAGCTGCTGCATGATCTGTGTTACCCACTTTTCCAAGATCGGAAACGGTTTCAATGGCATGGGCTGCATCTTCAAGTACAAAGAGATCGTATTTCTTAGCCAATTCCATGACTCTCTGCATCTGAACGGCTTGTCCACCAAAATGGACAGGAATAATGGCTTTGATCTTCCTTTGAGTATCAGCTCTTAGTGCTTTCTCCACAAGATCCAGATCCAGATTAAACGTATGGGGATCAGCATCGACAAGCACAGGTTCTGCTCCCAGATATTCCCCCACTTCCACGGAAGCAACAAAGGTATAGCTGGGAACGATAAATTGATCCCCACTACCAATCCCACGGGCGGCCAGAGCAAGATGAAGCGCAGCCGTTCCGGAGTTAACAGCGACCACATGCTTCGCCCCAAGATATTTAGCGAGTTGTCTTTCGAACTCGGCGACTTTGGGACCGGTGGTGACCCAGCCTGAGTCAGTTGATTCCTTCAGAATGGTATTGAGATCAGCTGGAAAAATGGGTTTATGGAAAGGAACTTTTATCATCTCATGGACTCAATCTTTATTTATAAAATTATACAATCCATCTAATATTATGGACTGGTTAAATTGCTCATAAATATACCTATATCCGTTTTCACCGAACGATAAATTTCTTTCCCTCTCTTTGGACATGATATCAATTTTGTCAGCCAGGTCCTTTTCGTTTTCAGGCTCGTAATAATACCCTGCCTTCCCAATATCAATGAACAGTTCCTTGGCTTCACCCTTCACCCCTAACAAGATGGGTTTTCTCCATGCTAGAACCTCAAAAATTTTTGAGGGAATCGCACCTCTGAATATTGGTAGATCTTTGAGCGGTATTATCCCAACGTCAATTTCATTCAGAATGGCTAACAATTCATTCCTTTGCTTGTGTCCATAGAAAATCACCTTATCCAGTTGATTTTCTTCCTTATACATCTTGAGGCTTGCTTCTTCAGGTCCTGTACCGTAGAACAGGAAGTATATCCGCTTATTTTCCTTTAAAATTTTTGCTGCACGTAGACAGGTCTCCAATCCTTGTGCGTGGCCAAGGATGCCTCCATAAAAGAGTAGAAAATCATCATCCATGAATCCATTATCCGCACGAAAACTGCCATGCTCCCACTGCTCTAGGGATGAGCGGAAATCAAACCCATTTCTGTACCAAAGAATTGGTTTAGAAACTCTTGCAGATATGTTCTTAACAATTCCTTGTGTTTGCCCGGATATAAGATCAGATGAGCGGTATAAATATTCTTCTAAGCCTCTTGATAAGGACAGCAGCATTTTATTGCTTACGAGACCTAATTCCTCTGCAGATTCTGGCCACAAGTCTGAAACATTGAATAATAGGCGAGTACCTTTCACCTTTTTTAGCAACACTGCGCTTATCCCCAAGAATAAGGGCGGAGATTCACAAATGATTAAATCCGTATTTTTGTCGATAGATTTTAAGCCAAGGAAAAAGGATGAGATAACAAATGAAAAATAATTCAATAGACGGGAAATTATAGCTCTTGATTTGGAAACATACAACCAAGACCGAAGCACGCGGATCCCATCCAGTTCTTCTTCACAATAAAGCTTTCTCCTGTATTCTGGAAAAATTTCTGCGCTGGGGTAATTTGGCAGAGCTGTTAACACATTTACATCAATACCAAGGGTAGAAAGATATCGGGCCAAATTTGAGAGGCGATTCTGCGGAGCTCCTGTCTCCGGAGGGTAATACTGAGTTAAGATGAATACTTTATTTAGTCCCATTATTCTTTTACCAACTCAACTCCGGATAAAAGTGTTTTATTTTCCCGGATGCTGGTCTTTCGATGTCATCTAATTCCCTATTTGGTAATTTTAGATTTGACATTACATAAGAATACTCAGCTAAATAATACATACTTCTAATATGTCGACGCTTAGCATTAAGCTGGTTTTGGATGAATAGATGCCTCATGTTAGATGATGGTACGAATTAATTACTTGCTTACCTCTGAGATCACAGCCTTGTATTTTCCATTCTTACCATGGACGAGATTTTTTAAATATCTAAATTTCACACTGACTTCACCCAGTTGAGAGGTCATGCGCCCATTGATAACTTTCTCAAATTTAGATTTTTCATAATCCTCTGAAATAACAAGATTAATAACATATTTGTCATAATCCTTTTGAATGACTTGAGAATTTATCAAATTAGGTATATCGATAAATATTCCATGAAAACGAACCATCTTGCGACCATCGGGTCCGATAACTGTATCTTCAACCCTGCCGCTGATTTCTTCAATAACCGGCATATTCCGACCACACAATGTATGCTGATTTTTCGCTAACTTAACGTAATCACCAATCCTGTATCGAATTAAGGGTTGATCATAATTTAGTAATCCTGTTGAGACTATTTCTCCAGTTTCGCCTGGTGTGCAGAATGAGCCATCTTCCTTTATAATTTCCATTATACCCACATCGGGGCTAATTAACAGTTGCCCGTATTCGTTTTCGCTTATCATTCCACAAGCCTCAACACCACTATATCCATCGTATGTTTTACATCCGTAAACTTTTTTAAATAATTTGCGCATTGCTGGTGTCAGTTTCTCGCTACTCGTAATAACTGCCTTTAGCTGTGGAACCTTAATGTTATTGTCATCAAAGAATTGAGCCAGGAAATAATTTGACATGGCATAACCTGTCATATAATCAAGTTTATATTTTCTTATTGCTTCAGCATAATCCGATGCTGTATCGGCTGAAATGTGGTATGCAGAAAAATACACTTGTCTTTCGGACCAATTATAACGAAAGTAAGGACCTTTACTTGTGCCTTCTGGCACAACCCTACGACCTCCAATCATCCCCCTAGAGTCATGCCGAGTTATTCTGGCCCAATTTCGAGACCTCGATTCACTCGCAGCTGTGTATCGCTGATGCATTTTTTTACTATATAAAATATGAGTAGGTGTACCAGTACTCCCCGAGCTGGAGAAATAGACGCCCCCCTTTTCTCTTCTTGAGGAGATGAGCGATGTTTTCCCAAATTGCCTTAGCTCATCTTTTTCAAGCGCAGGGATTCTATGCAGAGAATCTAAATCAATTTTCTTAAGATCATCTCTAGTTAGTCCATGGTTGCTATATTTATTTTTATAAAAAGGGACTGTATCAAACGCATGTAACACAAGTTTCTTGAATTCTATTGTTTGATAATCATTCCATTGATCCTGGGAAAATGACTCTCTTTCTTTGACTTTTAATAATTCCGATTCAAAGATCCCACCATAGCGTCTTTTTTTCCAGTAATATCCATATGCGGACATTCCAATATTCTGAAGAAATATTGGTGATTTATGAAAGACGTTTTGTAGAATATGATTCACCGTTAAAGCAGACTATTTGTCCATTCAATATTATTACGTTTACTAAATTGAATAAGCGCTGTTAAATCATCCTTGACTTGTGAATATTTAATAAAGTTGGCTGGGTGAACCACAATTGGTATGCTCATCTGAGCCGACAATGTAGCAATTTCTTCTATTTTACTTAAACCGGGACGCCTGTAAGCTGTCTCCAGCCAAAACATATTCGGGAAATAATTATTCCTTGAGATGAGATCATTTGGAGATTCGGCGATACCGTTTCCAAATGTATAACTCAGGGAAAGTCTATCTGCCCATTCTAAATATTTCAGTGGTTCATATAGGGGATAATGATTTTTTCCTGACTTGTAAACACCGTTACCATGCTTTGTAAATGATTTGATATCAATATTTAGAGCTTCTTTAAAATTATTAAATTCACTTTCGAAGGAATCAATAGATCGAGTATTTTCAGCATGAAAGCCAAGTACATAATTTCCCTCGTTTATCAATGTCATAACCTGTTTATTTGGTAATGTACAGTGTCTAAAATACAAATAGGCAGGAATATTATACTTGTTTAAATATAATAATATTGCTTTTGTTGGCTCTAAATAGCCAAGTTGATCCAACGCGGGTAAGTAATTATATTCTCTAACTTTACTTAATATTTTTGAAATCGAATGATGATGACCATATGGTTTGTCAATATCTATACGCAAGACCAGCGGCATGCTAATATTTTACTTGATATAACCTTATGCCATATCTTCGCAAAAACTGAACGAACTTTTCAAATTCAGGAATAGATCGGCTATAGTAGAATGTTTTATCTAAATGACTAATGAACGAGGCTTTATTCTTCCTCATTTGAGTCATGGCAACAGTGTCAGCTTGGGTTAAGAAGTACAAGCAATCTTTCTCAGGCTTAGTCTCACCAATTAGAAGTTTGATTAAGCATGAATTGCTTTCTAGCCCATCAGTGATTAAATCCCATCTATCAGTTGAGTATTCAGCATAATCCTCAAGAATCTTCTTCACCCGCAATATTTTTTCATCTTGCTGAAGATTTGATATCACATTTTCCTTCAGCACTTTAGCGGGAGAGCCTGCAGCAACTACATTTTCCGGGATTGATTTGCTTACTAAGGAGTTCGCGCCGATTATGCTCTTTGCTCCAATTTTTGTACCAGGCATAATAAATACTCGCCATGGGAGCCAAACATAATCCTCAATTTCTACTCCCGCGTAGGAGATTGGACCACCGTCAAGAAAATCGCTCCACACGCCGTGGGTAAAGATGAGGGTATGGCCTCCTATTCCAACATGCTTTCCAATTCTTATGCCTTCCCCGGTATCAAGCCAGCAAAATGGAAAAACTCTACTGTGGTCTCCAATTTTAAAAAAGGATCGATTCGTATGATCTCCGCCAATATATGCCAACGGAGCTATGTGAACGCACTTGCCTATGAGTATTTCTTTAGCCGATACAATGGTTAAAGGTTTTATGGTTGAATCCTTATCAATGGATATAATATCGCCGCTCAAATAGCAAAAAGGTCCCAGGGAAGTATCACTTCCTATATTTAGCTGTTTGGTCCTAATTATTGTCCCAAGTTTAATTTTGACTCCCTTTTGTATGCTAGCACCAAGGAATCTCCTGATTGTGACATGTAAGAATGAGGGTAAACAAGCTAATAAGTAATTGATCATAATAATTTACGCATAATTTTTGGTTAAATTTTGTTTTTCGTTGTGTGAGTGGGTGCCTAACATCTACTCTTCCTATATATCCATATCAATCATCATCTGTACAAAGGAATCGACCCTAAAAATACTCTCTCTTCTATTAATATACCATTAATACGGACAAGAGTAATATTGATGAGAACTGATATCAAACTATTTCAACTCTCATGCTCGTAGAGTTTTCATTGCTATCTATGACAATCCATCCATTTTTTTTATAAGCTTCAATGGCATTTGTATTGGAAGTCTTTACTGATAGATGCCCATACCTGGCACCTAGCTCTTTGCATTTATCATAAAATGCCTCAAGAAGAATGCTCCCAATACCCTCTCTTCTGTGATTTGGGCTAACGCCAACAACAATAAGACCAATAGATAAATCGTCCCTGCTAGTAGATATTTTTGTCCGGGATAATTCAGTCGTGCTCTGACGAGACATTAATCTTTTCTTAATATTCTTAGAAATTAGTCCAACATACCTAAATAGCGAAAGGTCAAAGATTAAGTATGGTCTTGCTAATATCGATGCGACACCTTGCCAAAATGCATGTTGTAACATTCCTGAGGTTGATCCAGCTCCCTTGGCTCCACCAATGTATCCGATGATTTCATCCTCGTGCTTTGCGCCTAATAAGAATCTGTCTTCAGAAACAATATACCACTCTAACCTTTTTCTAATGTAGCTTATCCCCAATCTGCTTGCAATTGAACTTTGGAAAGCAGAAATATGGCATCGAGCAGCTTCTTCTAGCTGGTCAGATTCAACTTTTATAATTGATATTTCATTATTTTTCATGGAGAACATGGGTATCTGACATCATTTAGAGAGCTCGGCTTAATATGCACCTAAAATAGTTGTCCTGATAACTTTATTAGGTTCATCCAGCGAAGCTTAACAATCTCCCAGCTAAAGTTCTCAGCTTTATTTCTAGCATTTATCGATAAGCTATTAGATAATTCAGGATCGCTCAGAAGTAATTGTATTTTATCAACCATTTCAGTTATTCCATTTTTCTCGACAAGGAGAGCTTCATCTCCATCATTAAGAAGATATTTTATCCCCCCTACATTTGTAGATACGATTGGAAACCCAAGCGCCATTGCCTCGATTATACTTACAGGCATGTTATCATAGTTTGTCGTGTTGATAAATAGGTCATACTCGTATGATAAACGTATCCATGCTTCCTTTGATAATATACCAGTAAAAGTGATTTTATCCTCAACACCATTTTCTATGGCTAGCTGCCTACAGGTATCATATGAGCTATCTACTTTCGGCCCGATCATACATAATTCAGCGTTCGGATATACTTTGCTTAATTCTGTTAGAACAGAAATGGCCATCTGTGGATTATATATCTCGTGAAATGCTCTTACCCACAATAATTTTGGTTTACAATACTTCCTTTCTTGATAAGTATATTTATCAATATAAATACCATTGGGTATATATATCGATTGATACCCTGCCAGGCTGAATTCATGCTTCAAATAAAGCGATGGAGAAATATTGCAGCTGGAATATTTAAAAATAATTCTGGACAATTGAGGATTATGTTTTAAACGATACGGCAGATTCCCACCGTGTAATACCGGCATATATGGGATTCCGTATAATTTGGACATTATGGATATTATTAAGGCATAATAAAAGTTAAGCGTACTATATGTATCTATAATAACAAGCTTTATGTATTTATGGCTTCGAACTAAGGCCAGCATCATATCAATTAGTCTAAGAAGTTTATTTGATTTTGTTGATCTAACAATAACAGGATGAACCCTATCAATCAGGGGTACTAGACTTGCCATTAGACTAGCGTTAATGCCATGTCTGGGGATATTATTTCCTATATAGAGGATCATCGATAAGCAGGAAGTAATCTTTTTGAGACAAAAAGATTACTAATCAGCTCTTAAACCATGGGGTGAAATAAATCGAACATATCGATAGCATGGTGGCTCCAGAAAAAGTATTAATTATTAGTGATAGAATTTCTCCCAGCATTTCACCAGCTCATTTATTCAGACTGGATTAACAATTGAGGATTATTCATCAACTACCTTGAAATTATTATTTATGATGCTAAACATCTCTGAAACCGTATTCTCAAGGGTGTTTTGACTTGCTAATTTGTACCCTCGCTTTATAAGTCTTTTTACTTCTTTAGAATCCTGAACTAATCTTGAAACAGCATCAGAAATATCGCTAATATTTTGGGGCTCAATCAATACGGCTGCGTTTCCCACATATTCTGGAATACCCCCTACTTTGCTGGCTATAACCGGCAGACTGTTAGCCATGGCTTCCCAAATAGTTCGAGGAAATCCTTCGTGATATGAAGGTATCAAATAGATGTCTGCCATCCTGTACATTTCGTTTAACTCCGAGCCCAACTTTTTACGGCTATAAAAAAACACTCGCTTTTGTATTTTTATTCGAAGGGCAAGATTACGTAAAAGTAATTCGATTGGCTTTTTGGGATCATCTTCCCAGGCAACTAAATGAAGACTAGCATTGATATTCTTCTCAACTAAGATTGCAGTTGCCTTAAGTAGTTCTCTGAGCCCTTTTGCCAAATCAAGTCGACCAGTATAGAGCAGCTTGATTTCATCTTTGTCACAAGTCAGCTCACGATGGTATAAATCAGCTTTAGATATTGTCGTAGTTCTGACCTGGTAAAGATTTTTGACTTTTTGCCTGTATTTATCGTACAACACCGGTGAATTCACCAGGGTCAACGAATTTTGTAACGATTTAGTTAATTGCCGATCATTACGGGCGGAAAGAATAATAATCGGTATTTTACGCCACCACGGTTGATGAAGATGTTTTGCGCCATGCACATAATCACCGACAACCAGGTAACATGTTTTTGTGTATTTGTGCAATTTAGAATAAAATTGTGGTGCTAATGGACTTGGAGCTCTCACCATAATTAAATCACAACTAGATACTTCCTTTATAATTTTGGAAAGGGTTTTCTTTGGGAAAAGAAACCTATCCCAGGCAGGCAACTTGAATCCCATATCAATAAATCGAATATTTTTAGATGTTAACTTGTATTCACATCGTGGTATTTCTTTTTCATTCGCGCGATGCAGAAAAAGGGTAAGTCGATCGACGTGAGATGCTAATTCATCAAGGAACACACCTTGCTCTGAATGTGTTTTTAACTCACCGTTGGAGGGATCAATGGGAAGGTGATAGTAGAAACCAAGATTCATAATTTTACAAACAAGTATAGATAGTCAGCGATTGGCTTATACTTTCGAGATGAAGATCGAAATACAAATTTGGGTGAAATAACTCAAGAACCTAAGATATTCTATATACTAGAATTCAGATTTATAATCTATTGATGACTACTTTGCGGAAACACAGGAATTATTCATCATTAATATTCGGTTTCTTCTACTAAAGACTGATAACTACTTTCTTCATCATTTTTCTGTAGAATTGCTGTCGTTAGGCCAATATTAAACCAGGCGTAGACTCCCAGAATAGCCGAGATGAACCATAGATGGATTAACATCGCAACGAAGCCGAGTATAATGGCAATCGTAAAGGTATCCAAGTGATGTATGTTCTTTATACTTCGCCATAAATTCATGAGGATTAGCAATATGAATGGTATGAATAAGACCAAACCACCTTCAGCTAACAAGCTCAAGTACGAATTATGAGCACTCATTTTTAAAATGTTTTCCTTTTTAATAACGTAGAATGTTCCTTCAAACATCCCCACTAGGTCAATATTATCATAATAAAGATAATTGTTTAATCCGATTCCGGTTATTGGGTGTTTCTTGAAAATCTTAAAAGTTTTTTCTATCTGAACCATCCGAACTAAAAAAGATGCGTCGTTTTCCATCGTTTCAGATGTTTGATAGATTAATTCATAGGTTCTCGGATTCAATTTATCAATAATACTCTTTACCGGTGTTGTTTGGATTGAATAAAATAATATGGGTACAATAAGAATAATTATGGTCAAAACTCTTCCAAAAGATATCCGATTGAAGGAAAGGAATATCACACCAGAACTCATCGTTAAGATTGAGCCACTTCTCGATCCTGATAAAAACCCAGCGAGTGTAAATAGCGCGAGTATAATCCAGTTTAGCCTATACTGATATCGATTAGTTATATGGTATAGTGATATGGGCGTAAAGCAGATTAGGAGAAAGGCGAAACTATTTTGAGTTAGGCTTCTAATAAATGGAATGGACGTGTGCAAACGTGTGGGAACAATGAAAAAATGGAATATTATTGAGGATACAGTTCCCCAAAACACAGCCTTTGCAATGACATTTGTATTAATATTTTGCCGATGAGATAGAAGAAAGAGAAGCAATATCGCCCAATAAATATAGTTCGGTGCTACCTGGAGCGTTCTGTAAGCATATTCTATGTCACCAGCTAGAAAAACGTTAATAACATTGAGAATTACCGCTAAAATGAAAAGTACGATTACGAAACGAGCATAATGAGGTACCGCGAAATAATAGCCATATCTTTTCTTGAACAAATGCAGCAAAAATGGAAATATGAAAATTGTGATATTAAAAATGGGGACAATTACTGGAAAAGCCATAAAAAAAGCATACCAAAAGAGAAGCTTATCACCCTGCCAGCTTGTATGAAAGGGATGATCCTGATCAAATTGATCATACATCTGAATTCTCAATATTTTTAATGTCCCTAGCTAGATCTTCTTCCCAAATGATAGAAGGGCACAAATATTCCGTTGTCATAGGTATAACAATTGTGTCCAGAACTCCTTTGACTCGGCCCGAAAATCTATCCAAATTCTTTTTTTGAGGAGAAATTAGAGTATGCATTGCTGCCATTACTATACGCCATGCTGCGTACCAATAGTAATGTAAATACATGAATACTGGAGAGATATTTTTAACACTTGCAATCCTCTTAGACAACCATAATCTGGAATAGATCTCTCTTCGGGCGAAAGAATATACATCATCAAAATAGCTGCTATCATGCGGTGGGTGATAGAGGCATATTTTATTTACCAATGCTATCTTTCCATATTTTAATGCCCCAACGCTTATATATTTGTCTTCACCCTTACCCAGTTTTCTTTCGTACATGGCAAAAAGCACGTCATCGAACAACCTATCCACGATATCACGTCTAAAGGCTAGTGTCCCAGGACCACCAACTGCTTCAGTGTATCCCAGGGAATAGTTATAATCACCTTTTAGTCCAGCTAACCAAATACCATTGGACTTGATCTTTGGTGCTCCAGTTAGAGCCCATAGATGTTTAGTGATGAATGTATTATTTAGTTTAATATTTTCTGTGCCCATTGATCTATCAACCGAACTAACCTCCTCCGAAGTAAATCTCAATGTGGATCCAACGGTATTTTTTTCCTGGAAACTACCTAATAGATATTTAAACAGATCCTTATCAAGTATTTTTACATCATCATCAAAGAATACAATAAATTCTTCTTCAGATGCTTTGTAACCAAGATACCTTTGATAGGGTTGGTTCTTATGTGAAGATCTAATATATATGACCCTATCAGTATTTTGGATTTCAATGTTTTTTATATCTGATGAATCCACCACTATAATTCGACGCGGCAATAAAGTGCAATCTTTAATCTGGTCCACGAGAGATTTTAGGAAATTCGGCCTATTATATGTAGCAATTACTATATCGAAATTATTGTTAATCAATAGAAATACTCACAGAGTTAATTATCACACCGATATCTTTCAAATCTTCACAGAATTGTTGCTGAGATATGGTGAATGTTGGAGTCTAATATACTTAGATAGACAAAGAATACATTTATCTTATTATTTTAGAAATCAGCTCAATTGAACGATCATAAAATACATGAGGGAGGTTGATTCTTTTATATTTCAGTTTTACAGATTTGTCTATATTCAAATCATTTGTCTTTTCCGTAAACCATTTATCAGGGTGGTATCCCATCCCCAGTGTTTTCCTAAAAGACCAATCATTCTTATTCCCATTTAATAATGTTATTGATATCATCGCTATTGAGCACAGCCTGAACCATGTTCCATATGAACAGGATGATGCCCTTTCTTCCTTCATACCAGCAGCTACTGTTGGTTTATTTTGCTTTTCGTTTTCGTACCATCCGCCATCCGAATTCTGATATTTTATCAGTGATTCTAAGTGGTAATACAAGGCCATCTTCAATTCAGATTTAGCTCCATCGCTGAGGAAGGGCAACACATAGCAGGCAAGCTCAACAAAATCGATTGAAAAACAGGCTGTCAATGGCCCCTGGAAAAGAAGTGCAATTAAATGTTCCCCAATTTCTTCTTCATATCTCATTGGCTCATTCAGATAGTGATGAATATGAAAATTATGAACTGATCCTGCTAAGGATTGAATAATGTGCTTTCTTCCAACACCTAAATTGTCAAACCCTCCACTCCTTGGATTTTGATATTTATTGTGCCACTCGAGCATCTGGTATAAACGTTCTTTTCCTTTTGATTGACCATGATCATTGCACAAAGCTAAATATGATGCAACATTTACAATGTTATTAGACTCCTCCCAGGGACGAATGAATGATCGTTGGCTTAACCATCGATGCAAATAATCTTGATCTAAAAAAACATCAAATGCCTTTGATTGAAAATCATACTTTCCATCTAGGATCATCAATGCGCCAAAGGAATAATTTGACGTATGGTGCTTAAGATATTCATGAGATTTAGAGTTCTTTTGACTAGCTAAGACCTTTGGATAGATTGTGCCATCATTTTGCCTATATCGAAGAATAGCATTCTTAAGCCACTGTTTCTCGTCAGCGTCATCCCATGTATTTCCCAGGATGAGATGTTTTGCATAAACATAGGACCATGTTCCATATAGCATAGCAGCTGGGTATTTCTTTGAATCGTGGTTTATAGTGTATTTGTACCCGGTATCTTCCTTTAATCGGTTGAAAAAGAGTAAAGATGTTTGTCGAATATTTTCTATTTGAGTGTTAATCTTGATCATTATTAAATTTTCCAATCAGCATCTTTATCAGCGTTTTTATCATTCTTAAATAGTATGCTCTTATAAATTTTACTGATGCAATGTTTTCACTTCTTGCCTGGCGAAATATCTCCCTGGCACTAGCTAAATCATTATTGTTAAACCTATTCGTTAGAACTTTATTCATTACTATTCTTCGATTGGAAATGAATGAAGCATTGAGACTTTCAAGATATTTTTTCAATTCCGGCTCTAAGGTATCGTCCTGTAGGGCATCGAATCCATATTTCTTGCGCTGCTCTTTAAGAAAATAGACAATATCCTTGCTATAATATTTTTTATAATTGTTCAAAATGTCAACTCGAGAGAAGGAATCATTGACGTATCTATAGTAGTATAAGAAATCAGAAGTATTCTTTATTTCATAATTTTCAGAGATCATAATCATCCAATCCACATGCTCTGACCCTAGCCTATTAAAATATTCCCTGTAATAACCGACTTCATGGAGGATACTTTTCTTCACCATTACAGATCCACCCAGAATTGGGAATCTTTGGTTTTTATTATCAATGTGTTTTTTAATTTTCTGATACTCCAGTGGCAAATCAGATTTACCAATAAGATTATTTCCATTTTCGCTGACACGCGCAAAATTTGAACCACAGAGGACAACTTCATTATCTTGCGATAAAGTATTAACCAATATTTCTATTCTCTCTATTGCTGACCAGTCATCTGCATCCTGAAAAGTGATATAATCACCCGAGCATTTTTCAAATAAAAGGTTGCATGTAGCTAGGTAGCCAATATTGTTTCTGTTATGGAATCGAAATATTCTCTCATCCTCATACGAATCCACAATATGCTTACTGTTGTCAGTTGAAGCATCATCAGCTATTAAAATTTCAAGGTTTGTATGCGTTTGGTTGAGAATGCTTTCCAGGGACTGCCTGATGTATTTATCAGCATTGTATACTGGCATGATAACAGAGACAAGGTCAGTATTTTTCATAAAAGTGTATCTCGCATTGTAAGGTCAATAATCAATTGACATTATTGATAGAACTTGCTTCTTTCGAGTAACTGTTAATAATACCATCATTAAAATGGAAAGAGTAATTGCACCTTTTGTAATTATTGAGTATTGATTCGCTACCAGCGCGAGCAAAGTTAAGATGACCGTTAATATTAGCCAAACACCCCCATAATATCTGACTTTAAATTCTTTTCGCATACTGGGGAATAGATATCCACCATACCCCATATACATAAATGACACAAACGTGGTAGCAGCTGCTCCAGCAATACCATACGCAGGAATAAGAATGATATTTAGGGCAACAGAAATAATTGCAGAGACCACACTAATTTTTAGAAGTCTTCTGGTATTTCCTGTATACCATATCTTTAAGCCATTATAATTGTAAGATGGAAAATATGTATATCCCATGACAATCGGAATTGCATAATAATACGAATTCTTTAACTCATCATTCCTAGCAATAAAGGTAAATATTTCCTTAATCCACAAACATATCATAAACGCTATGAGTAAAAGACTTCCTTGCATAATATATGTGATATATCTTGCTTTATTATCTCCATTCTTGCTCTCTTCTTTATAATATTCCATATAATATGGATTACCTGCCATTTGAATACTCTTACTCAGAATTGAGAAATATATGCCTATGCTGTATGCAAATGCATACATACCAATTTCCTTGATCGGCACTTCAAAATAGTCCAGCAATACTCTATCTGATATATTCAGAAAATATCCGGCATAAAGATGGGGTATTAAGGGCAGGGTTATTAATAAATTCCGTTTAAGCCATTTCCATGAAATTCTCAGCGATGGAAGTAGTTTGATTCTATAATAAACTAAAAATGCATAAACAATGAACGATGAAAAACTTGAGATCGCAGCGCCCAAAAGAAATCCAAGATATCCCAGGTGTAGATGTACAATCGTAAAATAATTTACCGTGATGGCTGTAAAACTACTTATCAAACCAACGGTCACAAACGACACTGGCCTCTTATTAAGTTGGTAGTATAGGCGTCCAATTGCAGTGACAGGATCAAAAAACATGATGGGAATAACGATGCAAACGATAATCCATATTATATTGTTATATGCGATCTCTGGGGTAATGATATAAATAAGGGGAATCAGCATTAAGCCATAAATGGGCGACCATACCTGAACAATCCCATGAACACGTTTCCAAGTGAACATATAGTGCCTGGGCTGTTTAAAGAATGATCGTGTTAGTACCACACCGAATCCAAGATCTTTCAATGCACCAAAAGCCGCAACGTAGGCCAGAATAACGCCATTTATCCCATAGTCTTCAGGAGTAAGGTGCTTCGTGAGTATAGGAAGCATAAAGAAACTGACCAATTTCGGCAATTGAGGAGTAATCGCATAAATGGCAGTCGCGGAGAATAATTTTTTAATCATTGAATTTCTTTTAGTCCTTTTGGAACCCAGAAGAATATTTTTATTCACGCATATTACTGGAAAGGATATCCACGATTTTAACTTTTTCAAAAAATATGCGCGGCATGTAATTCCCCATCATATTCTTGATCATAGGATCATAAGGCTCTGCATATTTTGCGTATGAAATTGAGTCATGTCCAAAAATAGAGGCATAAAAAAGTAGGGACGAAAATAATCCATACACCTTGATATTCTTTGACTGCATAAATACTAATTCGAGGGGGACATTTGGATTAATTACTTTGTAATTAACCTCAGCAGATTTCAATATTCTTATTATCTCTTCAATGTTACGATTTGCAGGATGACATTTGACATATAGTTCACAATTTTTGAATTGCTTAAAAATGCCATGTAATATTTTGGGAATATTTTCAGGATCCAGGAAGGTGTTGTTATCAAGATTATCAAGTATATATATACGTTTATTGCTGAAATCTGGCAAATTAGCGTCAATAATTGGCCATTTCATTATTGAAACATTAACTCCCTCCCACACTCTTTTTAAGTCTTCATAGAATAAATAAATTCTATCTAATCTAGCTTTTATTGGAAAATAGGCAGAGGATGCATTAGCATGATTGACATACTTCAATAAACTTCTGATTTTACTTAGATATGTTTGCTGATATCTCTTATGATTTTGTTTTAAAAATATTTTTGGATTTGTATAACTGAGTAGCCCCTCATCCATTATGCTAAATGATTTACATCTTTTATTCATTACTATATATTGCATGAGATAATTTTTAATATGGGGGAGATAACAGACATAGCCCGCACTTCCATATTTTGATAAAAGGGTCTTAATTTGATTCAGGGGTCCTGCGTATTTGATGACTAGCCAACGACGTCCATATGAAGGGATGCTATTCAAGCTATCAATAGTTTTGTCTAAATAAATTTTCTGATAATCATTTTGTAAAAAATCATTTCGATAAGCTCGTCCAAAGAGTAGAAGCGGCTCATTAAATTTTTTTTCTTGAATTATGGATAGAGCTGCTAAGTAAGTAATATTGCTGTGGATATAAAATATTTGAGTTATGTCTTTCATCATATATGATTCGAGTCAGGAGGTTCTAATTGACCTCCTAGATTCTTACAAAGCAAATGTGCCTGTTTTTGAATTGTATGAAAATGAATATAGAATATTAAATAATCACTCTGGGCTATATATTCTGGACCAGATAAAATATTTTAGTAGCGGACTATCGCTGAGCATACTTTTTGAACCTCGGACTCTGATTGGATTTTTTCCAGAATCTATTTACCATTTTTTTTATAGATTAAATAATTACTATCGATTGGATAACTTATATAATCACTATTTAGTTTATGCCGAAATTTATCAAAGTCTTCTATCTCAGGGATGGGTCTCCAGGACTTATCAAATAAAATATATTTCCCATCATAATCATTCATGACCTTTAATACCTCGTTGTAACTACTAGTCTGGGAAAGCATGGGATTTTTTTGGTACCGCTGAATGGGTAGAGGATAATAATACCTGCTTGCGGTGTTCGTACCCCAGGATACAGCACCAAATCCTGCGTCAAGATACAAGACCGTATCAGCACTATTTACCTCATTTGGCTTGGCTGCAGCTAGTGTTTTAAAAAGTTTTATTTGTTTTTGCATATTCACATAGTTCCAATGTGGCCAGACCGACTGAATAGGCGATATTTTTTGTAAGGGGCTGGTTTCAAAAAGAAAAAGCCCAATTAAAAGGCATATAAGCACAGCGACAAATCTCTGGTGCAGAAGATTACCTTTAATCTGTGTCCACAAGACCGGCAGCGAAAACAGGATCGGAATGCTAAAATTTACGAAATGATAAACCCAATATCTACCCTGGATGATAAGGGATAAGTATCCCACCACCCACATCATTAAGATTGATATTATTGTTCTATCATATAAAATCTTTTTTCCATTTTTTAAAATGCCAAAGAAAAAGGTTAAAAACGCTATGGGTAATAATGGGAAGTGTGTGATTGCCTGTAATGAGAACACAACAAAGCGATAATTCGATTTGATAAATTCCCATATTCCTGAAGAAAAACTTGATTGAAAATAGGTTGCCTGTCGTATATCAACCAGTTCCTGAGGATAAAAATAATATAGCCCAATAAAAATCAGGCTGCTTACCAATACACTTGAAATGAGGGCTTTTAGAACTTGGCTCAACCGCCACTGATAATATCCGTATAATATGCAGAGTGTCTGAATTACGAATATTGCTGTAATCCCTTTGAAAAAAGGTATCATCGAAAGTATAACAATTCCGATTAGATAATTGATCCTTCTTGAGGATAAAAGGAAATACAACGCCAATAGAGATAAGAGTAAACTAGTATACTCTGGTTGGAGTATGGTGCTAAATGAATGTAAAAATAGGACTCCACAGATTAAGAGAAAATATTGATGAGTCTGTAATCCAAGATTGTACGATCTAAATCTTTTTAAAACCACACTTAGGGAAAGGGATGTTAAGATAATCAATATAGAATAAGTTATCTTCATGCCGAACAGGAAGCCTTCTTTGTCTTCGAAATCACTAAACACTCGAGTGATTTTATAAATATCGTAAATAAATACTCGATTTATAAAGAGCCTTAAATCCCAAGACTGAATCGCCCCCCACACTCCACCTCCATATTGTACTTCTGCCAAATGTGCTGAACCTAAATTCACATATATGTCGCCAGCCAAGGGAGTCAGCAAATAATAAAGGACTCCAAATAGAAATACAGCAGCACATAGAACGTTTACTCTACTAAATGCTGTTAAATTTTTCAGGTAGCCACCTGATATTTTTTTTGACTTTACATCTCTTTGCTTATCTGTCTGCATACTCCATTGGATTCCAACTATTGGATAAAGATAAACGGTTACCAGTATTTTCACTTTTGATCAATGACAAGAAATAGTCCTCAATTATATATCCGAGCGAATTAAAAGAATGGTGTAATTGAGATGCCAAGGATGAGAGAGACCATAGCCGGAGAATGAGAATTATTTGAGACTAATTTTTGCTCGGATATAGCTAATTTGTCAGGGCAAATCGTACAGTCTGCCACCAAGATCGAGACGCACTTTTTAATAGCTTCCATTTTTTTATTGAGACCTCCCCTGTTGACCGAAATCTGTAAACTACGGGAATCTCATCAATTCTCATCTTGTGTCGACATGCTATACCTGACAATATCACGTTGGGTGCAAAAGTATCATTCGGTAATTTCTTAAAACTCTCTATGAACGCTTCTCTTCTATACAGTCTATATGGACAATTAACATCCTCAACCCCATTCCCATAGAGGAGCTTAACAGTCCACCTTGAAACCAATGAGACCAATTTTCTTGATATTGGAGACTCCCTATTCGTTCTGATGCCGATTATGAAATCGTTATTTTCACGTTTTGTCCACAATTCTTCAAATTGATCAGGTTTTATCTCATTGTCTGAGTCTGTTTGGAATATCCACTCTGCATGGCAATTTTGATACCCTTCTAAAATTGTTGGACCATGACCAGAGTTTTTTTTGTCATGAATTGATAATTCTTCATGAGCATGAGCGAGGGCCTTGATTTTTTCTTTCGTTTTATCTGTTGAGCCGTCATTATAGACACATATTTGAAAATCAATATTCAATCTTCTTAATTCATCCAGCCATTCAACAAGGACATCTGCTATAACTTCATCCTCATTATATACCGGAATAATAACGCTTAGCTTTTTCATGAATTTCCCCTTACTCCTTTGACTATTTCAGAAAGACGATATACTTTTTTGTTAGGTAATTGAAAATTGTTACGATTACTAATGAAGCAAATTTCACGATTTTGTAGTTAATCATCATGACCCCAAAGCCCAGATACATAACGCTATGATTGAGCAATACTCCAAGAAGAGAAATATTTATGAATACAATGAATTCATTAGATCTTTTTTCAAAACGACCAGAATGGAACACAAAATAAATACTTAAAGCATAGTTTAATGCACTTCCCGCGATAAACCCCAGTGCAGTAGATATCAAATAGTGAATTTTGAAATAGTCTGTCAAGATTATCAAAATGGCCAAATCTAGACCAAAGGTGATTCCTCCAACTAGGAGAAAGCGAATAATTTGACCCGAAGTGGTAGTGGGCAGGTAATGAATCTTTTCTAATTTAATACTGTTTTACCCATTTTTTGAATTTTGAAATGCTTGCTGCGATTACCTGATCCATGTTATAATATCTATATTCAGCTAATCTTCCGATAAAAGTAACATTTCTCTCATTCGCAGCGAGCTGCTTATATTTATTATAAATGATATCGTTTGTTTCGTTTCGAATCGGATAATATGGATCTTCCCGACTGCTGGTTTCTGAAGCATATTCGCGAAAGCCAACCGACATTTCAAAAGCCTTTTCAGGGGTAAACCACTTGTGTTCATGAATACGTGTAAACAGGACACTGTCATCTGTATAATTAATAACAGCATTCCCCTGTATTTCTTTCTCTCTTATTTCCTCGAATTTTACTGTTCTATAGGGTAAATCACCGTAGGTAAATTGAAAATATGCATCTAATGAACCGCAAAATATTAGATGTTCATATTTTTCTCTCCAAAGAGATCTATATTCTTCAAAATCACTTTCTAACTCTACCCTTATGTTTTTATGGTCCAGCATTCTCTTGAATATCACTTCATACCCTTCTGTAGGTATTCCCTGGTACTGGTCATTAAAATAGTTGTCGTTATATTCAAATCTTATTGGAAGCCTCTTTGCTGTTGAGACTGGAATATTTTTTGGATGCGTCCCCCACTGTTTGATAGTGTAGTACTTATAAAATGCTTCGTAGAGCTCCTGACCCAGTGATGCGAGTATATGATCTTCTAAATTATCGACTATCTCTTTGGGCATTCTCTTCGCCTCAATAAACTCTTTCGCTTCGAGGGGTGTCAGTGTTTTACCAAAGAACTGGTTAATGGTCCCCAAATTGATGGGTAAGCTATATACAGACTTATTGCTGATGGCTTTTACTCTATTGATATAATTATTGAAGTGACTAAAGCGGTTGATATATTTCCATATTTCCTGACTATTCGTGTGAAAAATATGTGGACCGTATTTGTGCACCTCTATACCAGATTCTTTATCGCAATAGGAATAACTATTCCCTCCAATATGATTTCTCCTGTCAATTATGGTAACATTATGGCCTGCATCGGCAGCTAAGCGCCCAAAAATGGAACCCGAGAACCCCGCACCTATTATAAGAATATTCATTTTATGCTCGCCAGTTGAATGGTTGAAAATGACTCATAGTTGCAATCACCAGTTGATCAGAGCGCGTTGGCATGCTATATGTTTTTTTAGCTGTGATCTTTATTATTTCTTCGTAAATCATCTCATAAATCATTCAGGAAAACCATTTCTAAGAGTGAACTGACAACGATAAAATCCCAAAAGACATAGTCCACTTTCTATTAATATCCGCATTTTCTGAAATCCAGGTAGTTTGATAATAGCAATTAGCAGACCCCATGGCCTCATACTCATCTACTGATACAGTTCATTCAGTTTAGCTAAATAAATAGAGCAACTTACTCTTATAATCTTGTTCTGAGTAAATATTGATACATTTGAATACATCCATATCACATTTGTTTGAGAAAAACACAGTTTTTTCCTTTTGTCAAATGTCTGTAGACAATAGAAATGATAAAATTTGCATTTTTTTTTGGTTTTCTCCAGTCATTTGAATATATAAACGCCAGTTTAGGAATAGCTACCTCCTCCATACCCACCTCGGAGGCCATTTTCAAGATAGACATTTTTCCATAGCAGTTAATGTGCTCAAGAGGAGCTACTGGATTAAGTGAATATCTTGAACCTTGTTTAAAATTCCAATCCATTACCTTTAGTCGCCTATGAATATCTTTTGAACCGGGAACGGAAATTTTAATTACACCATCAGGCTTAAGTGCTGCCTGTAATTGTGTCAATGTTTCTAGAGGGTGAGATAAGTGTTCAAATACTTGCTCAGTATTAATGAAATCGAATTTATGCTGAGAACTATCTTCAAAATTTATAATTTTAATTCCATTATTTTTTGCATAATTAATTCGCTCTACTGATAGCTCTGTTCCATAAGATTCGCATCCAAATGATTTTGCCATTAGTGACCATTTCCCCCATCCCATTCCAAAATCAAGCAGGCTCAATTCAGAGGGGGGTTTTCCGAAATGATTTATTATTCGTAATATTTCTTTCGCAATATTGGAATAATACGTATAGCTATTAATATTTTTTTTATGCTGTGCTCTGGCGATATGGGGATCAATCCAGTGATCATATATCCTCGTCAGAAGAAAATTGTTGGGAATATCTTTTTGAAAAATCAAATCACAATCATCACATTCGCAGAGGATATACTGTGCATCTTTCAGATATGCAAATTCTACTCCACCTTGATGCGAGTAAAAGTTCTCCAAATAATCTTTCACAGGACCTTCATCATATTTTGCTTGATAGATGGCTGCAAAATTATCCGAAGAACACGCTGGACATCTGGTTCGTCTTTCAAACCAAGGATTGCTCATATTACTATTATCTTTCACAGTCAGATACGGCTCCGCCCTCTCAGTCCCATTGCTGGACTAAGCGGGCAATGCTATTATTTCCCCACAAGCCTTAGGTCTGTGGGTAGATCCCTACTCTGTTCTCGATCTGCACGTTCACAGATTGAGGTTTTAAAATTCCCTGATCGATCTCAACCGCAAGTCCCTGCATTATGACATCAAACCAGACGATGAGGCGAGTTTTTGCCTTTTTCTTAATTACGGTTCCCTGTAATCCTCTCATAGGACCCTGAGCAACGATAACCTTGGAGCCCTGAGGAAATTCTAGATGTGCACTCACATTTTCCTGCTGCATGACCAAATCCAGCCAGTACATTTGCGCAAGCGGAATAGGAACAGGCTTAGCCAATAGGGAAACGAACCTCACGACACCCGGTATTTTCACCACATCAAATCGATCAACATTTAATCTTACCTGCACAAATACGTATCCCCGAAAGAGAGGAACCCTTACTTTCTTTTTTCGATCACTCCACTGACGAATTGCGAGCATGAGTGGCAATGAGGCGGTATACCCGCTCCTTTCGAGCTCTTGAAATACTATTTTTTCATGTCGAGAACGAACTTGAAGTGCATACCAACGTTTATCATCAACACTTGCTTGCTTTATATCCATATTGGCAATCTTCATAGTCTTCTCACCATAGACTCAGCTATCCGCCCGCCCGCTCATCAAGGGCAACTGCGCTCTCATCATTTACCCAGAGGAGAAGCACCTTATCTTTTAGCAGGCGTTTCTCTAAATTCTTAAACTCAGTCTTTTCCAATACCAGCATTCGAATTTTTCGTTTGATCAGGAGCTCTGTCTTTTTGGCCAGCCTCTCCAATATTTCATTGTCAACCTCCCCCACCAGCACAAGATCGATAAGACCGGAATCTATACCCTTGGCATAGTCACCAGTAATGAAGGCCCGATCAACACCACCCAGTTCAGTGAATAGATGTTCAACCAGCTTGTCCAGACCGACATATTTTTTAACAATAGTCTCTATATCCTCGAACATGGGGTGGGCAGTATTGGCCTGATATTGAATCGTCCGACCGGAGGGCTCTGACTTCAGGAGTTTGGCCTTGGATAGCCGATTGAGTTCAACCCGGATGGAATTGCTGGATTCACCAAATTCCGCGGCTATCTCCCTTAAGTAGGCCCGTGTTCCGGGATTCAGGAAGAATTTCAGCAGAAGCTTTAATCTAGTTTTAGATGTAATTAAGGGTTCGAGCAATATTACCTACCTCTTATTGTATAAATAATTTACTCGTAATACACAATAATTCAAGAATATTTAGGCTAAGCAGACCATACTACTTATTTGCTTAAGTTCAGGAATATAGCTTTTTAAGTCTCTTTAATAATCTCTTAAAACCACTTAGCTCAGCATCATCCTGAGTATGGTGGTAATATTCATAGTATGAATAATAGTATGAGTACTTCCCACTAAGTGTTTCCGGGTTTATGCCATTAAGAATAACTCCGGCCAGTTTCGAATGGATATTTTTAACGGTATCCAGGGCTCGGTCAACAGCCAACTTATCCGTACTACCAGCTTTTATGACGAGTGCAAGACTATCTGCTTCAGCTGCAATCAAGGAGGCATCTGTCACTGCAACTATTGGAGGTGAATCAAATAGTATCATATCATATTCCCGCGATAATTGCTCAACCAGCTTTTTCATATGACCAGAACCTAGCAATTCAGATGGGTTGGGCGGTAAACCACCTGCAGTAATGAGTGACAAGTTATCGATTTCCGTCGTATGGATAATTGTATTTATATCCTCAACTTCTCCAATCAGATATTCTGATAATCCAGGCGTCCTGGATATTTCAAATACATTATGCTGCACTGGTTTTCTCAAATCAGCATCGATAAGGATCGTTTTTTTTCTTAGCTGCGCAAAAGCAATGGCCAGATTGGCAGTTGTCGTGGATTTACCCTCACCGGGTTGTGGGCTCGAGATTACCATACTCTTGATCTTACCATCAGCCGAGGCATAATTTACATTGGTACGCAAAGAGCGAAAACTTTCAGAGATCGGAGACTTCGGGTCTTCGTGAGTAATGAGGCGCCGGCGGAAACGTGCCCCTCCTTGTGAAGGTTTCAGGGTTTTATCTCTCCGAGTTTGGCTTCTTATATTTTTATTTTCCTTCATTTCCATGTCAGGAATAATCCCCAGAATAGTAAGGCCTCTCCGCTCAAGTTCTTCAACGGCTTTAATGGTGTTATCGAGAAACTCCATCACAAATGCAAATCCAATTCCCATGGCTATTCCAAGTAGAAACCCGTAGGTTAAGTTACTTTGTTGGTCAGGCTTGATCTTGGTACCCGAAATTGCTGGGTCTAAAATCTGAACTTTACCCCTCTGCCCGGCTTCAGTAATCAGGGATTCCTCATATTTCTGTTTCATGGTCAAATAAAGATTTTCATTGAGCTTTAATCTCCGCTCCAGACGGGCGTACTCAAGCGTCTGATTTGGTAGATCTTTTAAGCGCTCACCAAGTATGTCTACCAATTTCTTATATTCAACCGAACGACTGCGCGCCGAATACATTTCAACTTCCTGTTCAACAATACTATTTATTATTTCCTGTGAGGCTGCAAAAGGATTTTCCTCACTCCATCCGGAGATGAGAAGCGTTTCGGTTGCCGAGCTCAATCTGGCCTTCATATCAGATATGCGTCTGTTGTAGTCTCGCGCCTGCATGGATGATTCATCCCAACCTTCATCCACCATTTGTTGAACTTTTTGGGCTTCTAATTCAGCAATCCGACTGCGCAAGGCAATTAGCATGGGATTATTTGTATTAGTGATTTCTTCTACCAGCGTTTTTTCACTCTCAGATAGTTGGGCCTTTAAATAGCTCACCCTCTGTTCAGCCACTTCCATCTCTGCGACATTTACATAGTAGGTGCTTTCATATTCCGTGAGGTCTGAAAGAAGCAAGGAGGCAGAGCCATCGAGTGAGTAGATCCGGTTATCAGATTGAAACTGACGTAATTCATTTTCTACCTTATCTAAACGCTGTTTGTGTTGAGTAATCTGACTATCGAGAAAAGTGAGTACAAAATGTAGTTCACCCTGCCCACCTTCAAGATCAAGATCACGATACACCATTGCTATCCGATTGGCAAGAAATACAGATTCATAGGGATGGACTGAGTTAACTGATATTTTCAGTACATCGGCTTCTCTTACCTTCGATACCATCGTACTGTTTTGCAATTCATTAACTATCTGAATACGGCGCTCTCTCGATATCTTGCCGCGAGAAGATTGAGACTCTTCTGACTTACCAATCCAGTCAGTAAATAGGCTGAAGATTCGGAATCGCCTGTAGATATACCGAGTGCCAAATAGAGCCATTTCGTCTCTGCTATGGTCATCGATTAAGGATTGAACCACTTGGTCGTGGAGATTATAACTTTTTAATATTTCAATCTCATTCTGCAGACGAGTCCGAGACCCACCCCCTCCGAAATCGAAGACATAGGAACTTGGCTCTGCCTGGCTTTGTTTGATCATAACAGCAGTGGTGGCATTGTAGACAGGTTGTGTAGTAATCGTAATATATATTGAAATAAGGAATACAAGTATAAATATGGATATTATCGATTTCCGGGAATTATAGATGATCCTCCATATCTCATGAACATCCATTTGCTGATGATTGAATAATTCTTTGTTCAGATCTCTCATATATTAATTCTCACCCTAATAACTTCGTTGTAACGATAGATATAGTTCTATTCACTGAGTTGTGCAATGCTTTGATCAATACTAAAATTAAATTTTTCACACTGAAAAGGTATATTAATAATAGTCCCAGCAGTCCTTTGCCTTGACTGTATACTCTTCGATTAGGAATAACGATATAAGCCACACCTGTCCTTACTATAATTCTCACAGTTCTGGCAAGTTTGGAGCAAACAACACAATCGAATTTTTTATCTCAATTACCAGTATATAAAAAATATGCCCAGGGAGATTCCGAACCCTTGGTTTCTCGATCATCAATATACTTCGCTGCAGCATCGATTTTCCATTTATAACTACTCCCAGCCTCAAGAATGATATCCTCCGGTATCTGCCATGATTCGGGATCCCCTGTATAACTTTCGGGCTGCTTCCACACACGGCTGAGTAATTCATTTTCCTGAGAGAGTAGAGTGATATAATAATCTTCTAGGTCGATTTTTGCCAATGTAATCCACGAGAGCTGCCTGCCCTGACCCAGGGGCGTGGATAGACCGCTTGGTGTCATGAATTTGCTTTGAATCTGCATCAAGAGTTGATAATTAGCAGCATCGGAAAATTCACTTGAACTACCCGTTGCATCCTCAGCCTTGATTTTATAATAGTATATCGTATCAGCAAATACACGTCCATCTATGTACTCAGGGTCTGGGTACGAATTTGTTTCTAATCGGATGAGTCTTGAGTAATCACCTAAGCTATCCTTAGCTTCATAAAAAATCGCTTTGTAAATAGTGTATGCGATAATATCCTCATCATTCCTCGCTTGCCACTCTAAGTATATGCCACCGGATTCATGGGCATCAATCCCGCGTTCTGGCCAATCGTCGGGTAAGGATTTTTGGACCCATTCTGGTTTGGAGGGTGGTGTTGGATCTTCAATATCAACCCCAGGACATGCAGTTAGTAAAATTAAGAGAGAAAGAATAAAAATAGTCCAGACCAATGAGGACCACACAAAGCGCTGGGTTCTTCTTATTCCCGAGTGAATCATGGCTGAAGTTAAGTTTTTAAGTTATGTGGGACAAGGCTAGGATATATATGATTAATTAGGCAGAATTACTCCAGGAGAGCAAGTAAGTACTCACATCTAGATCTGAACACAATTTCATCTACTCCGAACAGGCATGTAAAATACACATGCTTGCTTATTTCTTTTGAGATTACCAATTTTTATTCCAAAGCACAGAAAACTTCTGAATTTGGCTTACTAATTCATCTACCGTATATGTCTTCTATAGAACATTTCAAGCCCGAGGGACAAATAATTTAGGAGGTGTAAAAAATCATCTGGGCCGGTCCCGGCTTGTGTATATCTAATGTGTTTATAATCTGGATCATACTGCGTTCTCACATTAAGTATATCTTCTGCAAATGTTTGTATTTCCACGCGTTTGGGAAATCGATATAACTTTTTCTTCAATCTATGAAATACTAGATCGAGGGTAACTGTCCTGCCAATATTATAATAATGAGTATTTTTATTAAACCTCCACTCTTCACCGGAGTCAAGATAATACATTTCAAATACTTCAACATCTGGTCTGCCTCTTTTCTGGAGCTCATCACGCAGCCGGAAGTTCTCTTTGTGTCCTACACCCATGTCTGTTAATATTCCGGTGAGGTTCTGCCGGATTGAGGTATCAATGATTTCATTCAGGACGTGGTCCGGGTTATGATACTTGGGACCAAAAAAGCGTTTAACACTAAGAATCTCAATCTTGCCCGCCACATATCTGGCAGTGGCAAAGATAGTATATGCTTTTCCGCCAGCTTCATCGGACCAGGCCCAATCGATAGCCCCAAAAATCTCAGCTCCAGGAACACCCTGTGGAAGCTGTTCCGGGCTCAAGAATGAATAGCTCTCATCGCAGTTGGCATAAATCTCGTCCTCGCTGATGGGCATACTACCTACATCAAAGGGCAAGCCTAAGACCTCTTGATGGAACTGAGCCTCGGGGTAGGTCTCATATTTGTCTAAGATGCCATCATGGGCCTCGGAACGCCAAAGACAATTTGGCAACATGAGTTTGCAAATGCGGAATCCTGTTTTCGTTGAAGCAGGATTTTGAGCCACCCACCGGCCGTTAGAAGAGGATATCTTCTCACCACAGAAACTACAAAACAAAAAAGGTTTGTCTTCATCAATATGTAGAATACCGAGGGGTGGGTTATCCTTCTCGCACGACTCACAAAAAATGATCCATTCTTTTTGACAGGTTTCCGCATATAATTTGCTCAAGATATTCCGGGAGCTAAAGGGCGTGCCTGCAAAGATATAGGCAGAATCTTGGGTGTAGTGACTGGCACATTCCTGTGTCACCGCTACCCCCTTAGCACTCATGTTTTGAACCTCATCAAAATAGATCTTGCGGGCGGAAATACCCCTGGCAGCATCAATATTATTTCCAATAGCCCTGAATACGATACGGTTTCCATTGAGTAACCATTTTTCTTGAGCATTGTCACGCGAGCTCTTTCCAAAGCTCAAATCTCGCAAGACTGGATTAAATTTAAACTGGCTGTTGACTTTTAAACTTACAAACTCGTCTACCTGGTTTTGGTTGGATGTCACAAAAAGTAAACGGTCATTTTCACCAAAGCATAAATCCAAAAGCATGTCTTTTGATAACAAGCTCGTTTTCTCGGTTTGACGGCCTGCTAAAAGAACCATATTTCGGTAATTGGTGTTATATATCTCTTTCAAATATTCGCGACCTTCAAAAGAAAACTTTTCGCCATTATCCGTTTTAAAGAGTAGCTCTACCACCTCTGACCGGAGCAGCGCCTGTGGAGGTGCCTGAGCTAAAATCTCTTCAGATTTGAAATTTAAATAAGGTGCTATCATGATCTTGCCTCTTTCTTTATGCCCATGATTTAGAAACTCTCTCCACCAATTCCTGAAGGAGTGTCCGAATATCTCGGGCGAAGCCCAATCCCATGTGATCTGTCCTCCTGCTTCAGCACCTCATATGGAGAACCAAGCGTATCCATTATTTTTATTAATTTCTCGGTATTCCTTACCGAGGAGTTCACACCAAGTCGGTCATTTATTGCCTGGCTGAGTTGCATCTGGGCGAGTTCAGCATCACAGCTTTGCGATAAGCCATGAATCCGGTCGGCTGGTCTCTGCGGTAGGCCTAGCTCCGACACAAGCTGCAAACGACTACCCTGCCCAAAGGAAAGCCTTAATAATTGCTCATACTCCTTCTCAAGGCCCTGATTGCTCTCTAAAATCGTCTTAAAGCTGTACTTATTGAAGACCGTCCAATCATCCTTAGTATTTGTGTTAAAAAACCAATATTTGTAATTGCGGAATTCTTCAAGCTTATAATTGGGAATCAGGGGCAGCATCATGGCAATTTCATGAATTCTTTTATCATCTATAAAGAGGAGGGAGAGAATCTCAATCAGCTTACTGATCTGTCCATCTGTTAATAGTTCATATGATTTTTCCTGTAGTGTTACAAATTTTAGTGACAGTTCCTGGGGTGCTTTCAAGGTGGGCAGGACAGAAAGGATTAGCTGACGCTGGCGACAAGGAGGCAAGTCTACAATGGCTTCCCCCAAGAATTTTCGTGCTCCTGGACGGAAGCGACCATAAGGGAGAGACCCTCGATGAATATTGAACCCTCCATGTTGTAAAAGAAGCAGCTCGAGGTATTTACGGAATGGGAGTGTATTCCATTGCTGCTGACCAATCGTGAGCACTTTGGGTGTGATATTTTTCTTAACCTTTTTCATTTACGACAGTTAATCCGGCATCTAACAAAAAAATGGGCAGCTAAAACTTTCTAAGTAATATTTCCCTATTAAATATTGTTATGTGATTATTTCACCTTTCAATTCCTTTTTTCAGTACGGTACCAGTTCTTATTCACACCTAAACTTCCGGGTTACAAACTGCAAAAGCATCAATTAAAAATAAAAATCATAGATTATTTTTATTTGGAGAATCAGCAAAATGGGAAAATTCTTAACAGGAATGTATGTATTTGTTATTTATAATTATAGCTGAATTAATTATACGATATTTCCAGGTATATTAGTTAGAACAATTGCCTATTTTGAAAAATTATTTAGTGATTCTTTAGAAACCGACTACCTGAGATACTGAGAATCTTTGAAGGCCGAGTAAACCGAATATTTTATTTGAAAAGCAGGGGGCTGGAGGTTCGAATCCGTGGAATCAGTAAATCATCTATTTTCTTGTTATTTATATATTGTATTTAAAGGGGCTAAACCTTTTACGCTTGCCGAAACAATGTAAATACAGCCACTGGCCATCCCACAGTGGCTGTGCACCTTCACTTCCTCATGATTTGACCAAAATTTTATCTCCAATCTCATCATAATCCTTCGTGCTGATGTGGTTTGCCCGTCTTGAGATTTCTTGCAGCGCTCTTTTAGCGACTATGAGATTTGATTTTGAAGCAAGATCCCGAACACCCACTCTAATCTTAGCCCAGCGAAAATCATCATTTTTTACATCCTCTAATTCAAAGGTACATTTCATGGCTACCACAGGTAATCCAGATCTATGCAATCTCTGCTTGTGGTCAGACCAGGATTTTATACTGGTTGGGGGAAGCGAGAATATCATGGTTTGACCGTAGGGTCGTCTCAACGGGATAATGAATAATCTTACCTTTGGCTTGCATGATCCTATACCTGGGATGGATTCAGGACAATGCTTACATGATTTCGCTACTGGATGTTGACTGGTGATTAGATCGTCAATGGATGAACATTGAGCACGCTCTTCACCTTCTAGCCAAAGTGCTCTTATGTATTGTTCTGCAATCACGATGGCATAAAAAGAGGTGGTTTTCAAATGAGTATATTGCTTATGATTTTCCAAATAAGAATCACCGGAGTCGACAAAAAAACGATGTTTACCTTCGGGATGATGCTCGATTCTTAAAACGGGAAGATCATGATCAACAGCATCATTTAAAGACCGGAGTTCATCTTCAACATTGAACTCTGCTTGTTCCAAATCGATTAAAAGCTTTTGCTTCATTTCAGCTGATATAGCGGTCATAATATGCTCTTTCTCTTGGTTTCATAAAGTTCTAATTCAACCAGGTATGTTTTTAGTTTCCTGACCCTTGAGCTTCCATAATAGAGTGTGCGATCAGCACAAGGGCTCTGAAAAGCACAAAAGCCGCAGGCATTCGGATTGGGAAAAGGCCAGTCTTTGGTCATCATTTTGAGTAGATTCAGCAAATCCTGCCTAAATCTGAGCAAATCCCAGGCGGGTTTTTGGCAAACGATGAAGGGTTGACCCTTCTCTTCGCCTTTGCTTCCATACTTGGTGTTCCTTTTATAGCGCTCATGCGCTCTCAGGAAGTAGATCAGCGTCCGATCCACGCTCAATCGGGGTCGGACCCATTTCCCATCTATCGCAAGCTCGCCAAATTTCAGGGCATAGGCATAGAGAGATAGCTGCCAATCCTGTGACAAGGATTTTGCATGCGGTCTTTGCATGCCAGATTTAAGATCCACCAGATCTAATTCTCCAGACGAGTTCACCCGCACTTGATCCATGGTTCCTGTGAGTAGATGTCCCCCAATTCTGACCCTGAACTGCAGCTCTGAGTAAAGCAGTTGACATCGAGAATTTTCTTCAAAATCCCGGTATCCTTTCAGAAGTTCAGAGGCATGTAAGCCCAAGGTTTCCATATCCTCAGCCTCACTTTTCTTCCAGCGAATCGGTATATCCGAATCCTGCTCCAAGGCTGCTTTAAAGGCTCTTTGGTATAAGTGATCAACATCCTGTTCAAAACCACCTTCATGTAGGAGGTGAATGGCAAGATGAAGGGCACTCCCATGGATGGCAGCAATACTACGATGAGCAGGCCTTAGCCTTTCAACATGCCTGAAACGATACATGAGGGGGCAGTTGAGCCAATCCTTGATGGTGGATTGGCGCAACTCGATTCTTGCTAATATTTCATTTTTTCGATACATTTGATCGCTCCTTCTGATCCCCAGTTCTACCCCGTTTACCGAACCAGGCTGCTAACTCTCGGATCACAATAAATAAAGCCTCTGCCAAGAGCTGAATATTTTTGCCATTCATCTAGAACACCCTGGTGATTCTATACTGTTCGATGAAAAGGGTGTGTAAACTCAAATGCCTTTCCATGATAGACTGGGGTGGTGCACTTTTAAGGGCTTCGGTGATGGCGTTATATAAACTCCAAGCCGTTCGGGGCTCAAATTCAGCATGGCTCGGCTGCCTCCATTCCTGCTGTGCCACTGGAATCTGGCGAGGTGTGATGATATCTCGACCATAAACCAGGCCCAGCATGCGATAGGCCTGATCGTCACTGATCTCCTCAATGCGCATGGCTTCTGCATCACCCAGGATCTGATCGTAGGCCTGCTGGGAGCGATAAATAGCAGCTAGGGCGGAAGATTCCATATCCCGGATCACATTACGGGTATGCTTCCTGAGGATGGTGATATCCCCACACAGGGCCAGATTTTCACAAACCAGAACCGATGCACCCACAGCTATTCCCACAGACATACTTCGGTCATAGCTGTTTCTAAAACCAATGGATAGTCCCATGGAGGTGTTGGCGGAAGTAAAGGTATGGACACCAAACATTTTATTACCCTCCGCAGCCAAGCCAAAACGGCTCTGGGTATGGGAGAAATTAGGGAGCAGATTTTCTGCCATTTCAATCAGCATGCTTGATAAGTGTCCATGCGAAACGGGTTGGTAGGTTCGGGTAGCTTTAGGTAAAGGGATTGAACATATATCGTCCAGGGTCGCAGCATCCTGGCTGCGATGCATGAGTAGAGTCATGATAATGACCTCCTTATTGTTTTTTGTTTTTTTTGTGATTGAACCCAAGCCTCTCGCGAGAATTGGGCCTGAGGTGGTACTGGTTTAGATCAGATTGTGCTCAGAAAACGAGTAATAGCTGTCACCGATGATGATGTGGTCAAGCAAGTCCACATCGATGGACTCCAGGGCGGTTTTGATTTTCCGCGTGATGGCCAGGTCGGGTGAGCTGGGATTATTTCCTCCTGCGGGGTGATTGTGGGAGATGATGACTGCATTCGTGCCTGGGTAATCGATGAGGATGGATTTCACCAATTCTCGTGGGTAAATAGCAGCCGTAGCTATGGTCCCCGTAAAAAGCACTTTTGTCTCAATTATCTCATGTTGCGAGTTAAGATAAATCATGACAAAACTTTCCCGTGTTTTTGAATTCGCGTAAAAGCTTCGTAAATGATCGGCAACCCTCTGAGAGCTGCTTAGCTTTTCTCCCGCTTTTAAGGTGTAGCGCTTTACATATTCCTCCCTGATACGGTCATCAGAGAGTTGCTTTAAGCTTAATTGCATAAACTTCCTCCTCCCTGGAAAATCCGGAGACATTCGGACACCGATTCCGGAAAGTTTCGGACAGTGATTCCGGTTTTCACCGGACAGTGATTCCGGAAAGTTTCGGACACTTTCGGAGTATAGACCGGAATAATATTTAAAA